>Ga0163151_10000114_pt1 | contig 135254 bp, 141 predicted proteins | sample OliLakLV19MP5IB2_FD_145596 | JGI IMG/M metagenome (GOLD analysis project Ga0163151, IMG submission 145596) | Freshwater microbial mat bacterial communities from Lake Vanda, McMurdo Dry Valleys, Antarctica - Oligotrophic Lake LV.19.MP5.IB-2 | ecosystem: Environmental > Aquatic > Freshwater >...
CGTGGGCGATGCAGTGTTCAGCTTCGGTCCCAGACTGCCTGATCAGATTCGGCGCTCGCGCCGGATCGCTGCATCCCTGGCCGGCCCCCTCTCGCGTCGTCCGCGGCGGTTCCTGGAACAATCAACCAGACAATCTCCGCTCGGCGAACCGCAACAGGAACACTCCCACGAACCGGAACAACAATATCGGTTTCCGTCTCGCCAGCACGCTCACCGGCAGAGTCTTGGAGTTCACGGATTTCAAGAGCGACCACGAGCTGCGTCCAGGGCTTGCCATGACGACCAAGCGTGCAAGTGGTTTGCACGTGGTAGGCGCGCCGCCGTCTTGCGGGAAGCAATGGCCCGGACGGCGGCCGCCGCACCCATGAGCGGCGCGCGCAGATTCGGCCCGGCGCTGGAGGCGCTGCACGTGTTTCTGGCCTGGGCCGCGCCCGTAGTCGAAGGCTTTCCGCGCGGCTCCAAGTTCACGCTCGGCGACCGCATCGCGCAGACCGGTCTCGACGCGCTGGAGCGCCTCATCGAAGCCACCTATGATCGCGACCGCGCCAAGCCGCTGCAGGGCGCCAACCTCGCCATCGAGAAGCTGCGGCACCTGTTCCGGCTCGCGTTCACGCTTCATTGCATCGACGAGCGCCGCTACGAGCATGCTGCACGCCAGCTCGACGATATCGGTCGCCTCATAGGCGCCTGGAAGAAGACCAGCGTAGCCTACGACGCCCGCGATGGCGCGCAGACATGATGATCTCTACCCCAGCATCGCCAACTTTCAGGCGCTAAGGCGCGCCGCGAAGAAGGCGCTGCTCGCCAAACGCAAGAAGCCCGGCGCGGCGGCGTTCGCGGCGGAGCTGGAACGGGAGCTGCTGCGCCTCGAACGCGCGCTGCGCGACGGAAGCTACAAGCCAGGCCGCTACGTCGAGATCGAGCTCTTCGATCCCAAGCACCGCATCGTTTCAGCCGCGCCGTTCCGCGATCGGGTCGTGCATCATGCGCTGATGGGCGTCGTCGCGCCGCTCTTTGAATCCGGCTTCATCGCGCACTCGTTCGCCAATCGCGTCGGCAAAGGCACACACCGCGCGGTCGAAGTGTATGAGCGCTATCGCAATGCCCATGCCTATGTTTTGCGCTGCGACGTGTTCCGCTTCTTCCCCGCCATCGACCATGAAATCCTGAAGCGCGACTTCCGCCGCCGCATCGCCTGTGCGCCGACGCTCGCTCTGCTGGACAAGATCGTCGATGGCTCGAACGCGCAGGAACCAGTGAACCTGCATTTCCCCGGCGACGATCTCTTTACGCCGTTTGAGCGCCGACGTGGGCTGCCGATCGGCAACCTCACCAGTCAGTGGTTCGCGAACATCTTTCTCGATCCGCTCGACCATTTCTGTGCAGAAGTGCTGCACGCGCCTTATCTGCGCTATGTGGACGATTTCGCGCTGTTCGGTGACGACGCCGCGATGCTTGAAGACTGGCGGCGGCAGATCGCAGACTTCCTCGCGCGCCGGCGCTTGAAGCTCCATCCGCGCAAGACGGTGATACTGCCGACGAACGAGCCTGCAACATTTCTTGGTTTCGAATTGCACCCCGACGGCAAGCGCCGCTTGCCCGAGGACGGCGTCGCGCGCGCTCGCAATCGGCTGCGCGGCGTCAAGGATCGGCTGAGGGCTGGGACCATCAGCAACGATGAAGCGCGGGCGAAGGTGCAGGCTTGGCGAGCACATGCTGATTTCGCCAATGCAGAACACCTGCAGCGCGCGATGCTGGCGGACGTGGTGCTTGAAGTGCGCAAAAGACCTCGCCGGAAACGGAAAAAGTAAAAAGTAATGCTGAGATTGAGGAGAAACGTCCAGGTTCGGATGTCTAACAGCCACTCGCCCGTCTTCGCTCTGCGGCAGGGCCAGCGATGCTCAAGCCGCGATTTTCTTACGAAGGGCTAAGTCGATACATTCCCGCCGCCGGTAATGCTGCGTTCGCTCAGGCACGCCATCGCCGGAAGCAGCCAAAGCGCCTCCCAGATTCAACGGCCGGAATGCGCGCTCAACTAGCCGTTAGCGCGTAAATGACGCCGCCGTCCCGGCCTGTCAACGCCGGACCAAAAATACATTCGCTCCGCAGGCCTCCGTCACCCGCCACGGACCCCATCAACGGGGTGGATTGATGGGCAGTACACATGTGTTGCGGCCACGCGGAATCGATATCCCACAGCGCGCGCGACCGCCGAAGGTCGCAGGCGGTGACCTCGGTTTGGGCGCTTGCGCACCATGCGAGAAACCTCCGTGCCCCACTGTTGCCTCAGTTGGAGCTCCGGGATCATCTGTAGTGGTTGATTATCTTCGGTTTTGGGCTATCGGGTCCGCCAGCCAAGACGTGTCGGCGATTGCCGAGGTTTGGTGGATCACGTCGCTGACGCGAGCCAACATGCAGGCGCACCGAGGCAACGGCAGTGAAGGGTGGTATTCGAGCCGCTACACTCAGCGAGCCCTTCTGACGCCTTTCGGCGATCTCCCGACGGTTTGCGGCTTGGCAACTGGGTGACCGGACCGAGGTGACCTTGCCGGTCGCCGAGTGGGACCAAGCAGGCCTTCACGCTCCGCCAGTGAGGCCATCACCGACAGGCTGTCGCCCGAGATCATCCGGTTCGACCAGTGCTGATCGTGCTGGTAGAACTCGGTCTTCGCCTCCATGTCCGGCAGGCCGTTGAAATCCGAAAACAGGTCCAGCATCTGGCTCGGCGCCGCCGCCTCCGCCTGCGCCTTGGACTCGCGTTTCAGGTCATCAATCAGAACCTGCGGATGCACCTTCTCCTGAATGTAGAGCGGCGGGGCCGAGACCATCAGGTCCGACCAGTCCTGCTCATCCCTGCCGCGCCAGACCAGCTGCGGATCAAGATCCCGGTTGCGGCGCGCGTAAGCCAGCTGGACCGGTTTTTTGTCCTGCTCGCGCATCAGCGATTCAAACTCCGCCGTCGGAATATTCTTCCGCTTGGCATCATGCTTGTGCGCGGTGATTTCGATGGGCTTCTTGGCCATTATGCGGCTTCCGTCTGGTCTGTTGGGAGCGAGAGATCACACACGGGTCGAACGGCCGCTTCGGGCCAGGTCTACTCCCCTCGTCCGGTTTGGGGACCGGCAGGGTCACCCCAGTTCAGTCATAGAGATCCTGCGCCGCTACGGGGCGGGACTTTGCCGATAACGGCCATCGGTTGCCTATGGCCGAACAAAAAAGTAGCGGCAAATTCTCCAAATAGTTGCGGGATCGATCGGGGCTCAGGTCAGTCTCCATAAACAGTGGCTGTCGATATCTCGGTTCGCCGAAACGTCGATCAGATAACTACCTCAATGCTCGTGCAGCTGTGGTCCGACTCTGACTGAACCGTCCTTTGGGGGAAACGGATTGATCGGTTCCTTCACGAGACCTGCAGTTTCCGCCCGCATCTTTTCGACAGCCGCCATCAACTCCTCGACGATGTCAGGATGTTCTCGGACATAACTGAAGCTCTCCTGAGGATCACGTTCCAGATCAAACAGCAGAGACGTCCCAAACCGTTCGAATGCGACATCGAATGACTTGTAGTAAGTATGGAGCACCAACCTGAAGCGAGGTGTACGGACGGCAGCGATGTCATTTCCGTTGTAGAAGAAGAGAAGGTCGTGCGGGGTTTGGGCACTTCCTTTGAGGACCGTCAGGATATCGCGTCCATCGATTTCGCGATCTGCCGGAGGGCTCGTGCCCGCAAGCTTCGCGAGGGTCGGTAACAAGTCGATGTTCATCGCCATAGCATCGGACTTAGTCCCAGCGGGAATTGCTGCAGGCCAGCGCGCCAAGAAGGGCACACGGAATCCGCCTTCATGGGTCTCACCTTTGCGGCCGCGCAGGTCGCCTGCACTGCCCTCAAACCAGGGGCCGTTGTCCGAAGTCAGGATCACGATCGTGTTGTCTGCTACGCCAGCTTCGTCCAAGGCATCAAGGATTCCGCCAACGCCGCGGTCGAGATGTTCAACAACGTCGCCGTAAAGACCGGCCTGCGACTGCCCTGCGGCCTCGTCGGGCACGAAAAGTGGAATGTGCGGGAACGTTTCTGCATAGTAAAGAAAGAAAGGGGATCCGGCATGTCGCTTGATGAAGTCGCGCGCTGAACCCATGTATTCGTCGGTCAGCTTTTGCTGGTCTACCGGCGACTCGACAATTGTCTTGTGATGGTAGAGGTCGAAGGGCTGCATGTCGTTCGAATACGCAACACCGAAAAACTCTTCAAAACCATGAGCGGTCGGCCAGTACTCGTCAGAATGGCCGAGATGCCATTTGCCAACCATGCCCGTCGCATAGCCAGCCGCCTGCAGGAGTTCAGGCAATGTGATTTCTGACTGAGGCAAACCATCTTGCGAATGCGGCATGATCACGTGCTGCATACCCGAGCGAATGGGATACCGCCCTGTCAGCAGCGCCGCGCGGGACGGCGAGCAGACATTCGATCCGGCATAGAAAGAAGTGAGCCGAACCCCTTCCTTGCCGATCCGGTCAATATTTGGCGTCGAAATCAACTTCGCGCCATTTGCGCTGATGTCACCCCAACCAAGGTCATCAGCGAGAATGATGACGATGTTCGGTTTCTTTGGTTCCGCCATGACGTCTTGCGCCGGCAGCGCCTCCGAACTCTTGCAGGCCGCCAGAACGGCAAGAGCAGCCAGAAAGAAGGAAGCTGTTCTCGGGGGCATCATCGTGTCTCCAGGCGTGAGCGTGAATGGAAGAAGAAGCGGGCTGGCCAATAGACCGGGAACCGAGGGAGGCGGCAACCGGGCCTGCGCCCGGGATCAGTAGCGAAGCTTGAGCTTAGCGCCCCAGGTCCGTTCTGCTTCGAGCGTCAGGAACTGGGCGTATCCGCCTGTATCAAAGGCCTGACCAACGATGGCTTCCGGGAAAGTCTCGTCGGTGAGGTTCCGGCCGAAGACGGTGAACTCGCCCTTCCCATCCCAGAAATTCACACCAACCTGCAGGTCAAGCAGAGTACGGGCATCGATGATCGTCTGCGGATCATTGGTAATGCTGGACTGTACTTCGCCTCGATACTGCACACCGAGCTGCGCAAAGGCAGCGAGGCTGTCTGTCAGATCAAAGTCATAGCGGCCGAGCGCATTGACAACCCAGTCCGGCGAATTGGCGAGATCCTTGCCGGTGAGGTCCTGCCTTGCCGGCGTGCCCGCGCACCCCTGAGCGGCCGTCTGACGCTGATAGCAGGGCGCCCCGGTAAACTCGGCGAAGGTCGCATTTGTATAGGCGAAAGCCGTTGAGAGGGTCAGATTGTCCGTCGGCAGAAGGGTAAACTCGCCCTCCAGCCCGTAGGTCTCGACACTGCCGGCATTCGAGACATTGAAGATGGAGGTGCCGGAGGGGCCGGGGATCAGTGTCTGCGCCTGAAAGTCTTCGACTTCGCTGAAGAAGCCGGTTAGGTTTGCCACCAGCCGTCCGTCGAGGCCAGTATGGCGCAAGCCGATCTCGTACTGCGTCGGAATTTCGGGTTCGACGGTCGGCAGTGTCTGCCCCGTCAGTGGACGGATGGTCAGCCCCTGTACGATCCCTGCGGCTTTGTAGCCCCGCGTAACGGTCGCAAAAAGGTTTGTATCGTCATTGATGTAGTACTGGCCGCCAAGGCGCCAGACGATGGCTGTATCCTCTTCAGCTGCGCTCTCGACGCCTGTTGAGACAAACTGGCCCGCGTAAGGACCGACAGCGCCCGATGCGACCGTCTTGAACTGGCTGCCGTCAACTTCGGATTTCAGCACGCGAAGTCCGCCAATCAGAGAGAACTTGTCAGTAAAGGCATATTCACCCTGGCCAAATACAGCGTAATTCGTCTCGTTGAACTCAGACTCAAGATTCGTTCCGAGTATTGCGCCCGGCGGCAGGGCTCTGAGGAGATTGAGGCCTGCAGTGCCTGCCTGGATATTGTCCTGGCTTATTTCCTGGCTGAAATAGTAGAGGCCGACCGTATAAGTCAGCGCTTTGTCACGTGGGGAGACAATCCGGAATTCCTGACTGAGCTGGTTTTGGGTGAGGTCGCCGAGGTTGACGCTCAGGAACGGAAGCGGGATCAGGTCCGCGTCATTGTTATCGACGCTGTTCCATTCCCGATAGGAGGAGACTGAGACAAACTCGTAGTCGCCGAGGCTGCGCGAGTATTCGGCGGACAAGCCCCAGGCGTCCATTTCAGAAGTGAATGCGGCATCGGAACCGATTTGGCGGTTCTCTGGCCCCGGTACAATGCCGAGCGCAGCGCTCTGGGTGAGGATCGCCGGCACACCGAACCCGAGAAGGCCCGTGCCCGGTCCGCCCGGGGAAGCTTGCCGGTAAGTCAGCGCACCGGATGCCTGGTCGCGCGTGACATAGTCTGCACTGATGAGCAGGTCGGATTCGCCCGGCAGGTCGAAGTTGATCTTCGCGCGGACACCCCGTTCGTTGCGCTCGTTCACCTCGTCCTGAGGCGCGGTCGGATTAACGTTGTCGATATAGCCATCCCGCGTATTCGAATAGGCTGAGATCCGCGCCGTGATTCCGTCGGCGATGGGCCCGGAAACCGCGCCAGTCAAGTTGACTTCGTTGAAGGATCCATAGGCGGCGCTGAAATCGGCGCTGAACTCATCGGTCGGGTTTTTTGTAACGACGGAGAGAAGACCTGCAGAGGCGTTCTTGCCAAACAGGGTGCCTTGCGGTCCGCGCAGGACTTCGATTCGCTCCACATCTGCAAAGTCAAATATGCCGGCGCCTTCGCGGCCCATAATAACGCCGTCGATTGCGACGGCAACACTCGCTTCAATCCCGATATTGAAGAGCCCCGTCCCGATCCCGCGGATCGTACTGGCAGACTGACGTGCATTGACGCCGGCATTGAAGTTCAGGCCGGGCGCCACGTACTGCAGCTGATCGAACCCGTCGATTTGGCGTGCCTCGAGGGCTGCCCCGTCAATCGCTGTGATCGAGATCGGCACGTCCTGGAGATTCTGCTCAACCTTCTGGGCCGTGACCGTGATCGTGCCCAGGTGGCGATCATCGACAGTGGTCGTGTCTTCCTGGGCCGAGGCGAAGCTCGCCAGACCGAGCACGGCCATCGACGCCGAACACAAGATTTTTGCTGGTACCCTCATTTTATTCCTCCCGCTAAGGCCTGAGCGCCTTTCCGGTTGGAAAATTATACAATTGGAAAGTTTGTCAATAGGTAAGTTCGAAAACGATCAGGGTTTGGTGGCGGCCGGCGGGTTTGCGCGCTTCGTCCAGTCGGGGAGATGGGGCCAGGTTTCGCGGCTCTCGGGTTCTTCCCGCAGAAGGATCGCAATGACCGCGTCCGTGTGCGCATTGATCGCTGCCTCGCTCGTCATATCGACCCCGTAGAGGCCGCGAATCGTATTTGCGAGAACAAACGGCATCTGACTGACCGTGGAGACGATGTAAAACAGGGAGACGATCCACACTTCCGGCAGGACGCCGGTTTTCATCAGTCGGCGAAAAACCGGGATCAGCGCCTTGTGGCTGTCCCTGATGAAGCCGATCATCCATTCGAGCCGCTCCCCGCCCAGCACGGTCTCGGAGATCATGATCCGTGACTGCTCGGGGCTCTGGGCACAGTAGCGGATATAGTGGCGCAGGTAGGTCTTCATACCTTCAACCGTGGTGAGATCGATGTGCCCCAGAGCCTCGAGGCTGAGCGTGCGATCCAGGCGGGCATACATGTCGCGAACCACGTCCTTCCAGAGCTCTTCCTTGCTGCCGAAATGATAGCGGATGAGCGTATGGGTCACCCCGACTTCTGCGGCGATGTCGCGGACGTTGGCGGCCTCAAAGCCATGGGTTGCAAAAGCATTGCGGGCCGCGAGCAGTATTTTTTCCCTGGACACTTCCGCCCTTGTTTGCGTCGGGGCCCTGCGGACAGGTTGCTGGTAGACCTTGGGGTCAGACATCGTTTCCCTACTCCGTAACGCCGGGCTCTTGCTCAGCATTTTACAAAGAGATTGTTTTATGCGCGTTGCAATGTCTTGATCTAAAACTTTCCATATGGAAAGCTTTGTGAGGAAACAAGACGACCCGCGGGGAGCGCAATGGCAAACGAGACTCAATCTTGGCAGAGCCTGTCTGCTGCGGATGCGCACGCAAGAAAACTCCTCCCAGAACTGACGCTGCCCGAAAAGGTCTCACTCCTTGCCGGGCGAGACTTCTGGTCGCTTCCGGCCATCGAGCGCCTTGGAATTCCAAGCCTCAGGATGTCGGATGGACCGACCGGGCTGCGGTCCGTCAATTCAGAGCCGGCAACGGTCTTCCCTGTCGGCGTCGCGCTTGCCGCGACGTGGAACACGGCGCTTGTCAGGGAAGCGAGCGCTGCCATTGGGCGCGAAGCCATAGCGCACGGGGTCGACGTGCTGCTTGCGCCCGGCGTCAATATCCAGCGCACCCCGCTCGGAGGGCGCAATTTCGAATACTATTCCGAAGACCCCTGCCTTTCGTCCGAGATCGGTGTTGCTTATGTCGAAGGCGTGCAGAGCGAAGGCGTCGGCACATCGGTCAAACACTACGCCGTCAATAACCAGGAACATGAGCGTTTCCGTACGAGCGCAAACCTGACGGTGCGGGCTCTCCGGGAAATCTATCTCGCCTCGTTCGAACCGATCATCCAGCGCGCCAGGCCCTGGACGGTCATGTCCGCCTATAACCGGGTCAACGGCGTCTTCGCCTCGGAACATTCCCACCTGCTCAATGAAATTCTCAAACAGGAATGGGGTTTCGAAGGGGTCGTCGTCTCCGACTGGGGCGCGGCCAAGTCGACGGCCGGCTCAGCCCTCAATGGCCTTGATCTCGAAATGCCGGGCCCGGCCCGTTTCTATGGCGAGGCGCTTCTGAAGGCCTGCGAGGCGGGCGAGGTCCCCGAAGCCGTCATTGACGATCACGCGCTACGGGTGCTGCGCCTGATCGCGCGCTGCGGCCTGCTTGATGGCAATCCCAAGCAAGCCCGCGCCGAGCTTTCAACGCCTAATCACCTTGCCCTTTCCCGGCAGGCGGCTGCAGAGGCCATGGTCCTCCTGAAGAACGAGGAGGGCATCCTTCCGCTTGAAGACGATCGCTCGGTTGCCCTGATCGGCGCGATTGCCGACTATCCGGCGATCCAGGGCGGGGGCAGTTCTCAGGTCACGCCCGGGCGCATCGTGACGCCGCTCGACGGGCTGAAAGAGGCGTTCGGGTCAACAGTCCGGTTCGTACACGAACGCGGCATAGACCACGAGCCACGCCCGCCGATCATAGATGCCCGGCTCCTGAAGCCGGCAGCAGGTGTCAACAGCCCTGGTCTCAAAGCGACCTATTATGATCAACCGGGCTATACCGGCCAGATTGTCCAGGAAGGCGTCGAGACACACTTTGCCAAGCTCGGCTTCGGCGCGGCCGCGCAAACCGAAGACGACCTCTCTTTCAGTGTGGAATGGACCGGGTTCCTGACCCCGCGCCATTCGGGCGTGCACCAGTTCGAGATCACGCATTCAAGCCCCGACGCTGAACTGATCATCGAAGGCGCTGCGCTCATCAGCGAGCAGACGCCGCGCGAGACCGAAATCATGTTCATGATCCTGCCGCTAAACCGGCGCGAGGCGGCCGTGACCCTCGAGGCAGGACAAAGCTACAAGGTTTGCCTCCGATATTCGCAGCCGGCCGCCAAAGCGATCCGGGCCTTCAACATCTTCAATGTGAGCCTGCGTGAACCGCCGCCGGATCGCGGCCAGGCGATCGACGCGGCGGCGCAGGCCGATTGCGCCATCGTCTTCGTCGGCGCCGGCACGACTGCTGAAACCGAAGGTCTCGACCGCGCCTCGATGCGTCTCAGCGATGCGCAGAACGCCCTTGTCGAAGACGTCATCGCTGCCAACCGGAAAACCATCGTTGTGGTCAACACCGGCGCGCCGGTAGAGATGCCCTGGGCGGACCGCGCGGCGGCGATCCTCCAGATGTGGCTGCCCGGGCAGGAGGGCGGTCATGCGCTCGCCGATATCCTGACCGGTGCCGTCAGTCCGTCGGGCAAGCTACCTGTCTCCTTCCCCGCCCGCTATGAGGACAATCCCACGGCGTTGCACTATCCGGGCGGGCTCCAGTCCGATTATGGCGAGGGGGTCTTTGTCGGCTATCGCTACTACGACAAGACGGGCACAGTACCCCTTTTCCCGTTCGGACACGGACTATCCTACACGACGTTCAGCTTGTCCGGCTTGACGGGCCCATCATCGATCAAGTCCGGCGAGCCCGCCGAATTCAACGTCAGGCTCACCAACACAGGAAATCGCGCAGGGTCAGAGACCGTACAGGTCTATGTCGAGGACCGCGCAACCGCCGAAGCTATGCCTCCTCGCCAGCTACGGGCCTTTCAGAAGGTCTATCTTGAACCGGGCGAGGAACGATCGTTGACTTTCACGCTTCAGCCTCGGGACTTCGCCTGGTTTGATCCGGACACGAATGACTGGCGCGTGACGCCGGGTGCCTACAGGATCCACCTGGGTACGAGTTCGCGTGACCTCCCCCTCAGCTTCGACCTGGAGATCAAGGCATGAGCCAGAGCGCTTCCGGGGCTGCCAGCGTGCCGCTTTCCGTGCGGATCGGCTTTGCTGTCGGCGATTTCGGGTTCCTGCTCGTCTGGCAGGGCACGGCTCTGTTCCTGATGTATTTCTATACTGACATCCTCGGCATCTCGCCGACGGTCGCCGGCGCGATCTACCTCACGGCCATGGTCTGGGACGCGATAACCGATCCCATCTTTGCAACCCTGGCCGACCGTACGCGGACCAGATGGGGCCGTTATCGGCCCTGGCTACTCTTCGGCGCTGTACCCTTTGCTTTGTCCTACCCCCTCGCCTTCTCAACCCCGGGCGACTTGCCAATCCCTCCGTGGCTCTGGGCTCTGGTCACGCATATCGCGCTCAGAACGGCGTACACAGTCGTCTCGATGCCGTTCAATTCGCTGCAGGCGCGGCTTACAAGTGACGCCCAGGCACGCAGCGTGCTGGCAGGGTTCCGGATGATCGGCGCGGCGTCAGGCGGTCTTGCCATCGTCTTCCTCACGCCGGTCCTCGTCGCGAGTTTCGGCCCGGAGCGCGAGGCGGAGGCCTATTTCACGGTTGCCTGCATCGCGGCTGGACTTGCCTGCGCCGGGCTTCTCTACTGCTTCATGACCATGCGGGAACCGGAAGACCTACCGGAGGATCCGAAGACACGTCCGTCATTCTGGTCTGATCTTGTCGAAGTCGTTCCAACGCTGCTTCGCAACGGTCCCCTGATCCGGGTGTTCCTGACGATCATCATCGGTTCCATCTGCCTCGGCATGTTCGGCAAGTGCGTGCTCTATTACTTCAAGTATGACCTGCAGCGTCCGGATCTCACTATCTGGGCACTGGTGCTGCCTGCGCTAATGTTGATCGTCACGACGCCGCTCTGGGTCAGGATCGCGGCCTGGAGATCAAAGCGCGATGCCTTGACAATCGGCCTGATGATCTCGCTCGCTGGGTATCTACTGTTCTTCTTCAACGGGAGCGATAGGCTGATCGTATCAGCGGTTGCCATCTTGTTGATCGGCATTGGCGGTGCCTCCCTACCGGTGATGTTCTGGGCCATGCTGCCGGATACAGTCGAATACGGAGAAGCCATGACCGGTGTGCGGGCTGAGGCCCGCACATTCGGTTATGCAACATTTGCGCAGAAAGCCGCTGTCGGAATCAACGCTGCCCTGCTCGGCGTGCTGCTCGACGGATCGGGGTTTGAAGCGAATGGGGTTCAGACCGAAACCACGCTGACGGCCATCAAGGCGGTCATGGCGCTCGTACCCGCCGCCGGCGCCGCAGCCATTCTCTGGATCATGATGGGATACAAGCTTGATCGGCAAGCTCACGCGCAGCTCGTAGCATCGATCAGGTCAGCGAAGACCCGGTCACAGCCGGGCTAGAGCGCCGCGCGGTCACGCAAAATCGAAGATTCCCAGTTTGATCGGGTTGTTATTCACTTCCCTCAGCAGGTGGCTCATGGCGCAGGCGTATTCGAAGGATCTGCGGCGCCGGGTGGTGGCGTTTGTGGAGCGGGCTAATTCGCGGCCGGCTGCGGCTCGCCAGTATGGTGTAAGCCCCAGCTTTGCGGTGAAGCTGCTAAAGTTGTGGCAGAAGACGGGAAGCGTCACGCCTCGCCCTGCAGGCGGGCGGCGTCACGCCAAGCTGGCGCGGCATCTCGATTACCTGATCCGGAACGTCGAGGCGCGGCCGGAGGTGACGATGCCGGAGCTGGCGCGCCGACTGGCGTCGGAGCATGGTGTGACGGTGGCCCTGGCATCGCTCTCCCGGGTGCTATGCCAATGAGCAGCCATTCGATAAGGCTGGGAACGGAAACAGAAAACAAGGAAGCGCAGGGTTTCCATGAGGCATTCGGTTTCGAGGGTGACACCATCGCCTATTACGCCAAAGAGCATGTTGTATCAGATTTAATCGGAGAGGATGCCACAAGCCTGTGAGCTTCTTCGGATGATTTTGGGCAATAGACTCAGCACAACGCGATGCAAGGATCTGTCTCAATTGGGCCAAAAGCGTGAGTCGGCTCTGCCAATCACTGAGTCTCGTGTGGACCCGTTTCTTGCCGGACGCTTACTTCGATGCGGACCTCAGCGCAGAGCCTTCATGCGCCCGACGCGCAGCGCCGGCAGTCATCATTAAATCAACAGCCGATGAAACCAGAGCAATACCGATGAAGTCGGAGCCGCAACTGGGGCACAGCCGGGGCACGGAAGTTTTCGGGACTTTCGCAGAACCCGTAAGTCCTTGTTTTTATGGCGCACCCGGAGCGAGTCGAACGCTCGACCCCCAGATTCGTATTTTTTGAAATCAGGGCATGGTCTTATGCTTCTTCGCTCACCCTGCCGATCAAGCGTTACCCAGCAAAGCGGACCATTCCCGACATGTCCCGATAAAATCTGCTGGCTGGGTGCTGGCTGGAGAAATTTCACGACCTTTGGAAGCGTTAAAATATCGCTAAAGCCTTGTTTTTTATGGTGGGCGCGACAGGGTTCGAACCTGCGACCCCTGCCGTGTGAAGGCAGTGCTCTTCCGCTGAGCTACGCGCCCTTTTCAGGAGGCGCGGACATTAGTCAGCGCGTCTGTGGCGGGTCAAGGCGGCCCGGGCGGATGCGACAGTTGTGGCCGACGCGCTTGACAGGGACCTGCCGCCGGGGCCAATGGCGTCTTGCGAATAATTCTCAAAAAGGACCTGCCGTGTCGCTCCGTTCCCGCTTGATCACGTTATTGGCCGCCGCTGCGGCCGTCACGGCGGCCGCCTGCTCCCCCGCTGCAGACAAGGCCGAGGACGGCCTCGCCGACACCTCCGCCGAGACCAAGGTCGTCAACGTCTACTCGTCGCGCCACTACGACAGCGACACCGCCGTCTTCGCTGCATTCACCGCGAAAACCGGCATCGAGGTGCGTGTCGTGCAAGCCGAGGGCAACCAGCTCCTGGAGCGCCTGAAAGCCGAGGGCGAGTACGCCAACGCCGACGTCGTCATCACCGTGGACGCGGGCAATCTTGATCGTCTCGTTGAAGCGAATTTGCTGCAACCGGCGACGTCGCCCGCGCTCGACGCCGTACCCGCCCAGTTCCGCGACCCCCAAAACCGCTGGTTCGGCTTCCTGAAGCGCGCTCGTGTCCTCATCTACGCCAAGGGCGTCGTCGATCCTGCGCAGCTGACCTCGATGGACACGCTCGCGACGCCCGCCTTCAAGGGCAAGGTGTGCGCGCGCACGAGCACGAACCTCTACAATCTCTCGATGATGGCTGCACGCATCGAGCGCGAAGGCCCCGAAAAGGCGCTCGTTTGGGCGCGCGGAGTCGCCGGCAATTTCGCACGCCAGCCGCAAGGATCCGACAGTGACCAGCTGCGCGCGGTCGCCGCCGGCCAGTGTCAGGTCGCCATCGCCAACCACTACTATCTCGTGCGCTTCCGACGCTCGGAGGATCCCGCCGACAGGGCGGTGTCGGAAAAGCTCGGCATCGTCCTTCCCGATCAGGGCGGCGCCGGCACGCACGTGAACATCTCCGGGGCGGGGCTGGCGGTGCACGCCCGCAACCGCGCGAATGCGATCAAGCTGATTGAATTCCTCACCACCGCAGAAGCGCAGCAGGTAATGTCGGACAAGAACAATGAACTGCCCGTGGCGACGGGCGTGACGCTGTCGCCGGAACTGGCCGCGCTCGGCGCGTTCAAGGAAGAGGTCGTGGACTACGGCACGTTCGGCGCGCGTCAGCCTGAAGCGCAGCGCATCTTCGACGAAGCCGGATGGAAGTAGCCGCAAGCGGCGATGAGACGAACGAAGCCACGGGCGCGCGCGTCCGTGGCTTTGCTCTAGCGTCGCCGGGATGGCCGTTGATCGCCGCCCTCGTGGCGGCATTCGTGTGTGCAGCGCCGGCCATCGCCGTCGTTCTCGGCGCATTCAACGCACCGCCTGCGGGCGCGGGCGCTGGAAACCTGCTGCGCGACACCGTCCTCGGCACGCTCGCGCTGGTGTTCGGCGCCGGCGCGCTCGCGACGCTGCTCGGCGCGACAGCGGCATGGCTCGTGACATTGTGTGCGTTCCCCGGTCGCGGAATTTTCGAGTGGCTGCTCGTCCTGCCGCTCGCCGCACCGGTCTATGTGCTTGCCTACGCCTACGGCGCGATCACCGGCCCCGGCGGACCAGCCCCGATCGGGCTCTCGGGATTGTGGGGCGCAGGCTTTGTCTATGTCGTCGGGCTCTACCCATACGTCTATCTCTCCACCCGCGCGGCGTTCGTGAGTCAAAACGTCTGCGCGCTGGAAGCCGCGCGCGGGCTGGGCGCGGGACCGTGGCGCACATTTGTCTCCGTCGCAGCGCCGCTCGCCTGGCCGGGCGTGGCGGCCGGTGGCGCTCTGGCGGCGATGGAAATTGCAGCGGACTACGGCGCGGCCTCCTATTTCGGCGCGAGCACGATCACGACCGGCGTTTTCCGCGCATGGTTCTCACGCGGCGAACCGCAGCTCGCTATGCAGCTCGCATCGCTGTTGCTGCTCGGCGCACTCGGTTTCCTCTGGCTCGAACGCGCCGCGCGCGGGCGTCGCGGTTTTGGTGGCGGATCGACGCGTTGGCGCGCCTTGAAGCGCTTCGATCTCTCGCCTGTCGCCGCCCTCGCCGCGGCCGGCTTCTGCACAACCCTCGCGCTGCTCGGCGCAATCATTCCAATCGCGTGGCTCTTGCGTCTCGCGAGCTTCCGCACGCTGGACGATTTTGCGGCGCTGGCCGAGCCGCTCGCGCGCTCGCTCGTGATCGCCAGCGTCGGCGCTGCCGTGACGCTCGCCCTATCTGCGCTGATCGCCTTCGCGGCGCGACGTGTTTCGGGACGCATCGGCCTGTTCGCCGCCGCGATCGGCTACGCCGCACCGGGTGCGGTGACGGCGCTTGGCGCGCTGGCGGTGTTCGGCGTGTTGCGTGAAGCGGGAGTCGTCGGCGGATTGAGCGGCGCGGTCGCCGTGACGATGCTGTTGTGGGTCTATGCGTCGCGCTTCGCGGCGGCCGGCGCGCAGCCGATCGAGGCGGGCCTGACGCGCGTGACGCGCAACGTCGCGGACGCGGGCCGCACACTCGGCGTCGGCGCGCTGCAACGCGCGCTGCGTGTGGAATTGCCGGTCGCCGCGCCCGCCGCCATCGCCGGTGCGCTGATCGTCTTCGTCGAAATCCTGAAGGAGCTGCCGGCAACGCTCGTGCTGCGCCCCTACGACTTCGAGACGCTCGCCACGCGGGCGCACGCCTACGCCAGCGACGAGCGGTTGGTGCAGGCGGCCGCGCCCTCCTTGATGATCACGCTCGCCGGACTGATACCCGTCGTCATGCTGTCGCGTCGCCTGACGCGATCGCGCGCGGGAGACCGGGGATGAGCGAAACGCCGTGCGAAGTGCGCGTCGAGAATGTGCGTCGCGTATTCACGGGCCGCGCTGCGGTGGACGGCATCACGCTCACCGCGCCGGCGGGCAAGGTGACGGCGCTGCTCGGCGCGTCGGGCTCAGGAAAGAGCACGCTGCTACGCATGATCGCGGGCCTTGAGCCTGTGGACGGCGGACGCATCACGCTGGGCGACAAGGAAGTCTCGACGACGCGCCTGCTGGTCCCGGCTGAAGCGCGGCGTGTCGGTTTCGTCTTTCAGGATTTCGCCCTCTTCCCGCACATGACGGCGGCGCAGAACGTCGCATTCGGTTTGAATGCGCTGGAACGGGAGGCGCGCAAGCACGAAGCGATGGCGTGGCTCGATCGCGTGGGGCTTGCGCATCGCGCCGAGGCCTATCCGCACGAACTCTCCGGCGGCGAACAGCAGCGCGTGGCGCTCGCCCGCGCATTGGCGCCGCGTCCACGCGCGGTGCTGCTCGATGAACCCTTCTCCGGTCTCGACCCAGCGCTGCGCGCGGACCTACGCGATCGCACGCTCGACGCCATCGCTTCCATTGGCGCCACCGCCCTTTTCGTGACGCACGATGCTGACGAAGCGCTCTACGTCGCCGACCAGATCGCCATCCTGCGAGAGGGCCGCCTCGTGCAGGCCGGCCCGCCGCGCACGCTGTACGACCAGCCTGCGTCGCCGGAGGCGGCGGCGGCGCTCGGCGCGATCAACAGGTTCGAGGGCGCGGTGCGCAACCGCGTGCTCTCGACGCCCTTCGGCGACATCGCGAGCACGGCCCCCGATGGCCCGGTGACCGGTGTGGTGCGCGCCGAGGCTTTGACGTTTGCCTCATCCGGCGCCGCAGTACGAGTGGTGGCGCGCCGGCCCCAAGGCGCTTTCGACCTCGTGATGCTGGAGGCCGGCGGCGTCATCTGGCGAGGGCATTCGGCGCCGGGCGAAGGGCCAGACAACGGCGGCGCAGCGCACGTGGCGATCCGTCCTGCCGGCGCCTTCGTCTTCCCCCGCTGAGCGACGCGCGCGCATTGGTCACCGGGCTTCGCCTTGACCCGCCGAACCCCCGCATGGCAGCAGCACCGGCAGCATTCGATCACAATCCACGGAGTACATGGCGATGAGCGACATTCGGTTCGACGGCAAGGTCGCGATCGTCACCGGAGCGGGCGGCGGCCTCGGGCGCTGCCACGCCATCGATCTCGCCAAGCGCGGCGCCAAGGTGGTCGTCAACGACCTTGGCGGCGCCATGGACGGTTCGGGCAGCGGCTCGGAAGCGGCGCAGAAGGTCGTCGCCGAGATCAAGGCGCTGGGCGGTGAAGCGATCGCCAACGGCGCGTCTGTGACTGACGAGGCCGGCGTCGCCGCCATGGTCAAGCAGACGATGGACCAGTGGGGCCGCATCGACATCCTCGTCGCCAACGCCGGCATCCTGCGCGATAAGAGCTTCTCCAAGATGGAGATCGCCGACTTCGACGCGGTCATGGCCGTGCACCTCATGGGCACCGTGAAGCCGGTGAAGGCCGTCTGGGAAATCATGAAGACGCAGAACTACGGGCGCATCGTGGTGACGACGTCTTCGACGGGTCTCTACGGCAACTTCGGCCAGTCGAACTACGGCGCGGCGAAACTCTCGCTCGTCGGCTTCATGAACACGATGAAGATCGAGGGCATGAAGAACAATATCAAGATCAACGCGATTTCTCCCGTCGCCGCGACGCGCATGACCCAGAACATCGGCATCCCCGAGCAGGTGCTGGAAGCGCTGAAGCCGGACTACGTGACGCCGGGCGTCGTCTATCTCGTTTCCGAAGATGCGCCGTCGGGCACGGTGCTTGCCGCCGGCGCGGGTGTCTTTGCGGTGGCGCGCATCTACGAGACCGACGGCGTGGCGCTGGCCATGGACGGCGTGTCGGCCGAGGAAGTGCGCGACAACTGGTCGAAGATCACCGACACCAAGGGCATGGAAGCCTACGACCAGGGCGGCGGCCAGACCCAGAAGTTCATGCGCAAGCTCGCCGGCGGCTGACCGCCCGGACGTGACCTGCGTCACCGGCTTTTCGCGCTTCGCGTGACAAAGCCTCGAAAACGTCACGCGGCGGCGCTAGGGTCGCGTGACCGGGAGAGGCGAACATGGCGGACGACGGACGCAGACCCGAAACGGCGCTCGCGGGGCTCAAGGAGCTCTTCGAGAAGCCTGAGGAATGGCTCGACCAATACCAGCAGCGCCGGCGCAAGCTGGAGTCACTGCTGGAGGAACACAGGCGCAAACGCACCGAACTGGAAGCCGCGCAGAAGGGTGAGTTCGAAAAACTCGTCAGCGCCTTCTCGGAGGAGATGAAGGAGCCGAGCGAGGCGCTGGCGCAGGTCGCGCCGATCTGGGCCGACGACGTCGAGGCCATCCCGCGCCGCCGCGCCGCGTACTCGGACCGCATGGCCGCCCTGCTCGCGAAGCTCTCGCTCTTGTCCTACATCGCGTTCGAAGACCCCGCGCGCAAACCGCTGCTCGACGCCGCGCTTGCGCATGGCGGGCTGAAGCTCGTCGACGCCATCGCCGTGGACGATACCGAAGCGATCGTCGTGGAAGCGAAGGACTTCATCGTCGTCGCGTTTCGCGGCACCACTAGCAAGGCGGACCGCAAGACAGACTTCCGCATCGGCGTCGGTCGGGCGGAGGTCGAGAACCATCCCCAGCACGTCGGCGTGCATTCTGGCTTCTACGACGCCTACCGCCTCGTCGAAGCCAAGGTGCATGCGGCAATCAATGCCGTCCCCGGCAAGTCGGTGTATCTCACCGGCCATTCGCTCGGCGGCGCGGTAGCGCTCGTGGCGTCGGCGGCGCTCGGCGGTCGCGACGACATCGGCGGTCGCATCGCGGCGGTTTACACATTTGGCAGCCCGCGTGTGGGTGGGCGTGACTTTCCCGCCATCGTGAAAGCCCCGCACTACCGCATCGTGAACTCCGGCGACGTGGTGCCGCTCGTGCCGCCGTCGTGGCTCAACGGCTACGTCCACACCGGCGAGCCCTATCTGTTGAAGGGCAAGCGTCTGAAGCCGGTACGCAAACGCCCCACGGGCTCGGTGGTCATCCTAGCGATCCGCAGCCTTTTCCTGTGGCCCTTCTCGCGCAATCTGCTGCTCACCCGCATCCACGACATCTCCCTCTACGCCGCGCGTCTCGACCGCATCGCCCGTGTACGCGGTCGCTGGTCGTGAACCCCGTTGACGCCTGACCTGTGTTCGCTTCAGGTTCGGCGTCAGGGACTGGAGGGAAGACCATGAGAACTCTGATTGCCTGCGCCGCGCTGGCGCTGAGCGCGTGCGCGCCGGAAGGCGCAGCACCGAAGGGCGACAACGCGCCCGCCGCATCCGTCGCTGCCAAACCCGCCGAACCGGCAGGCCCTGCCGTCGTCGTCAAGGCGCGAAACGAAGATGCCGACCATCACCGCGACACCAACGTCTCGCGCGTGGTCGGCCTCAAGACCGGCGACTCCAAGTTCTTCACGGTGGTCGGGGGCGACCCCGCGATCAATGGCGAATACGTCTATCTCGCCATTGCGCCGGAGACGCCGATGGACGACTTCAAGGTCTACATGATCGGCGACTTCAACACGTGGGAACTGGAGTCGGAGGGCGAAGGCCGCGCGGTCATCAAGGTGAGCCGCAGCACCATCGACGAGGCCGGCGAGATCAAGACCGCCGAGGAACGCCTGATCGTGGCCGTGCCCGCGTGGAGCGCTTCCGAGACGACCGTCACCCCGGCGAAGTAGTCGCCCGTCGTCTGTCGAACGCGGCTTCCCATCCCTGTCAGGCGGGGTATATCGAGATTCGATCAATCTCAACCTGACTACGGGATCCCACGCATGAAGAAGCTCCTGCGCGCCGCGTTCGCCGCCACGCTCGCCGCCATCGCGATCTCCTCCGCGCCGCTTCCATCGGAGGCGCGTCAGACAGCGACCACGCAAGCCGCGCGCGTCTGGCCGCATGACGGCGTCGACATCGCACCCGATCCCGCCGTGAAGTACGGCGTCCTGCCGAATGGCATGCGCTACGCACTCATGCGCAATACACAACCTGCGGGCATCGCGTCGATCCGCTTCCGCATCGACGCCGGCGCCATGTCGGAAACCGACGCACAGCGCGGCATCGCGCACTTTCTCGAGCACATGAACTTCAACGGCTCGCAGAACGTGCCGGAAGGCGAGATGGTGAAGCTGTTGCAGCGCGCCGGTCTCGCGTTCGGCCCGGACACCAACGCCTACACCTCGTTCGGTGAAACCGTTTACATGCTCGACCTGCCGAAGACTGATACGGCCATGCTCGACACCGGCCTGATGATCATGCGCGAAACGGCAGGCCGCCTGACGCTCGACGCCGCCGCCATCGACCGCGAACGCGGCATCATCCTCTCGGAAGAGCGGGCGCGCGACAATCCGGAGTACCGCAACATCAAGGAGCGCTTTTCCTTTTACCTGAAGGACCAGCCGCTCGTGACCCGCTGGCCGATCGGCACGCAGGAAACGATCCGCACCATGCCGCGCAGCGAGTTCGTCAACTTTTATCAGGGCAATTACCGCCCGGAGCGCGCCCTGCTCGTGATCGTCGGCGACATAGACGTCGCCGACATCGAGAACCGCATCAGGGCGAAGTTTTCCGACTGGAACGCGACTGGCCCCGCCGATCCGGCGCCCACCTATGGCACGGTCGCGCGGCGCGGCGCGGAAGCGAAACACCGCGTGGAAGCGGGCCTACCCGCGAGCGTGTCGCTGACATGGGTAAGCCCGCCCGATATCGCGCGCGACAGCGCCGCGTGGCGACGCCAGGATATCGTGCGCGATGTCGCCTACGCCACGGTCAACCGCCGCCTGCAACGTATCGCGCGTCAGTCGAACGCGCCGTTCATCAGTGCCGACGTCTCGCGTTCGGATCTGGAAGAAAGCGCCACGCTCGCCGTGCTGGATGTCGACGTCCGTCCGGGCCAGTGGAACGCGGGCATGACCGCCGCTGAACAGGAATTGCGCCGCGCGCTGCGCTACGGCGTAACGCAGGCGGAAGTGGATCGCGAGATCGCGGACATGAAAGCGGGCTACGAGTCCGCAGCCGCCAGCGCCGCGACACGCGACACGCGCCGCCTCGCGAGCGGCATCGCCGGCGCCTTCGACGCCGAAGAAGTCTTCACCCATCCCTCGACCTCGCTCACGCTCTTCACGAGCGCCACCCAGGGGCTCACCGCTGCCGCCGTCACCGCGGCGCTCAAGGCGACATTCCCCGCCGCCAACTCCAGCACGCAAGGCCCGCTCATTTATGTCACCGGCAGTGAGCCGATCCCCGGTGGCGATGCGGCGATTCTCGCGGCCTACCGCGTGACGTCGAGCCAACGCGTCGCGCCGCCTGCCGCGCAAGCCGAGGCCGTGTTCGCCTATTCGAACTTCGGAACGCCGGGCGCTGTCGCGCAGCGGACACGCAACGAGGAATTCGGTCTCGACCTCATCAAGTTCCAGAACGGCGTGCTGCTGACGCTGAAGAAAACGCCCTACGAGGAAAAGCGCATCAACGTGAGCGTGCGGCTGCGCGGCGGCCTCGCCTATGCCGATCGCGTGGCGCCCGGCGTGCCGATCCTGGCGCCGTTCGTGATGGCGGAAGCCGGTCTCGGCAAGATGACACGAGAGGACATCGAGCGCGCCACTGCCGGCAAGGTCGTCGGCGCGGGCTTCGGCTTCGGCGAGGACGAGTTCATCGTCTCCGGCCGCACGCGCGCGGAAGATCTCGACCTGCAGATGCAGCTGCTTGCGGCGCAGGTAAGCGATCCGGCGTTCCGTCCGGATGGTCTCGCGCGGATCAAGGCGTCGGCTGAAAACTTCATCCGCCAGTACGCCACGGCGCCGGGCCGGGTGCTCGATCGCGACAGCGGCGCGTATCTGCGTCGCGGCGACAGCCGCTGGATCTTCCCGACGCTGGAACAGGCCAAGGCGCTCGAAATCAACGACTTCCAGCGCCTCATCGAGGGGCCGCTGAAGACACGTCCGCTGGAAATCTCGGTGGTCGGCGACTTCGACGCCGACGCGGTGATCGCCGCCGTGGGCAAGACATTCGGTGCGCTGCCCGCACGCACGGAAATTCCCGAGCGCGTGCGCAATGTCATGTTCCCCGCAGCGACGCCGCAGCCGCTGCAGTGGACGCATGAGGGCCGCGCCGACCAAGCCGTCGCCTACATCGCATGGCCGTCCATCGACTTCGCCGACGCCCGCAAGGCGCGCGCGGTGCGTCTGGCGCTGACGATCCTCGATGACCGTCTGACGGAGGAATACCGCGAGGCGCTCGGCGCCACTTACTCGCCGCAGACCGAGGAAGACATCTCCCAGACCTTCTCCGGCTACGGTTACGTCGCCGCACAGGTGGAAACCCCGCCCGCCGACATCGCGCGCTTCTGGACGACGGTCGACAAGATCACCGCCGAACTGCGCGAAGGCCGCATCGACGCCGACAGCATCGTGCGGGCGCGGGCGCCGGTGGTCGATCAGCTGCGCACATCGGAGCGGTCCAACAACTACTGGGTGGCGGTGCTGCAGGACGCGCAGACCAATCCCCGCCGTTTCGATCTCATGCGCACGCGCGTGAGCGATGTCGAAGCGATCACCAAGGAAGAACTTGTCGCTGCGGCGCGCGCCACCTTCGTGAACGACAAGGCGGTGCGGATTGTGGTGACGCCGAAGCCGGCGCAATAGCGATTGGAAGAGCACGCAAGGAAAAGGCGGCCCTCCCGAAGGAGCGGCCGCCTTTTTTGCTACCTGGCTATTGCCTCAGAGACCGAGGACCAGCTTCGCAATGATGTTGCGCTGAACCTCGTTCGAGCCCGCGTAGATCGAGGTCTTGCGGTAGTTGAAGTAGGACGGCGCGACGGGCGCAGCGTAGTCCGGCCCCGGACGCGGCGCGTTGGAACGGCCCTGCAGTTCCGCCCATGTGTCTTCCACGAACGGTTGGCCGTAGAGGCCGATAGCTTCGAGCGCGAGTTCGCTAATGGCCTGCTGCGCCTCCGATCCTGCACACTTCAGCATCGACGACGCAGCGCCGATGGATTTGCCCGCCGACAGCGACGAGAAAATCCGCAGCTCCGTCGCGTCGAGCGCGGCGATTTGGATTTCCAGCTCGGCGGCCTTGCGCGCGAAATCGGGATCGCGATCAACGCCTTCGTATTGAGCAAGACGCTTGGCTTTCGCGAGCGCGGTCTTCAGGCCCGGCGCATACGCATTTCCGCGCTCGAATTCGAGCAGGTACTTCGCATACGTCCAGCCCTTGCCCTCTTCGCCGATGCGGTTCGAGATCGGCACGCGCACATTGTCGAAGAAGACCTGATTGACCTCCTGCTGGCCCTTCATCGGGCCATCGAGCGTGGGCAACGCCTGCACGGTGATGCCCGGCGTATCCATGCGCGCGAGCACGAAGCTGATGCCGTCCTGCCGGTTCTTCTCCGTGCTCGTGCGCACGAGACAGAAAATCCAGTCCGCCCACTGCGCGTGCGTGGTCCAGATCTTCGACCCGTTGAACACATAGTGATCGCCGTCACGCTCCGCTTTCATCTGCAGCGACGCGAGATCGGAGCCGGAGCCCGGCTCGGAATAGCCCTGGCACCACCACACATCCGATCGCAGTATCTTTGGCAGATGCTCGGCCTTCTGTTCGTCGGTGCCGAACTTCATGATGACCGGGGCCACCATTTTCAGGCCCATGGGCGACAACGTCGGCGTGCCGGCGGCGGCCATTTCCATGTTGTAGATGTAGCGCTGCGTCGCCGTGAAGCCGGGGCCGCCATGCTCGAGGGGCCAGTCCGGCGCGATCCAGCCGCGCTCGTAGAGCTTCTTCTGCCAGGCGACCATCGTGTCCTTGTCGAGGTAGCCGTTCTTCGACTGCGCCTGAATGCTCTTCGTCTGCGCATCGAAATTCTTCGCGATCCAGTCACGGACCTCGTCGCGAAATTTCAGGTCTTCGGCGGAAAAAGCGAGATCCATGATGTGCTCCTCAGAGATCGATGCCGTCGAGACGCACGATGTCGGGACGACCGTCGAGGCACGGCCCCATCCTCGGCGCGAACGTCGTGAAGTGCGCGGACTTGCCGTGCGCGTCGACGTCTGCCTGAGACTTGTACTGCTCCATGACGACATACTCGGTCGTGGAGCCCTGCTTGCGCGTGAGCGTGTAGAGGAGGCAACCCGGCTCGTTGGCGCGCACGGCGGGCGCGAGTTCGCGGAAGACCGCCTCGAGCGCCTCCTGCTGGCCGTCCTTCACTTTCAGGTGCGCGATGATGCCGATCATGTCGTCGTCTCCTCCGAATTCCCGGAGACGACCATACGCCCGACCGTCGCCCCCGCAAGGCGGGACGTTACGTCAGCCGGGCGAAGTCCTCGTGATCAGCTGCCGATGCTGCGGCAGGAATTGAGCACGTCGTTGATGCGCGAGGCCGCTTCCGGCGCCCAGTTGTGCGTGAAGGCGAGCGCGGTGGTCTTCACGGCCGCCGACGGCGTGAGCGCATTCCACAGGGGATCGCGCGACGGCAACGTGATCGTCAGCGCCTGACGCCCGGCGCCGTCGCCTGCGATCCGCGCCGTGATCTGCTTGGTCTGCGCGCCGACCGAGAACGTGGTCGGCGCATCGCCCTGGCGCACGCGCGAGAACGTCCAGTCCGTCACCACCAGATTGCCGTTCGGCGACTGGCACGACAGTTTCACGAGAGGTTGATTGTCGGCGCCCGTCAGCAGGGCGGTCGCGATGCCGGGACCGGCGTCGAACGAGTAGGCCCATACCCCCGAGGAGGACGCAGACGTCGGCGGCGGCGCCACGGTTTCCTTGGGCGTGCCCGCGCAGGCGGCAAGGCCACAGGCTGCGACGGCGGCAAGAAGAATGTGGCGCATGGAAACTCCGGTTTGCGGGGACGTCATGGATGCGCGCCGTTCTAGGCGACACCGTGGCGGCGCCGCAAGGCAGACGAAATTTTCGCAGGGAATACAACGGCTGACCTGCTCAGCGCGCCGTCCAGGTCGGCTGTCCGATGTCGTCGAGTCGGGTCGCGCGACCGTGCAACGCGACCTCGCGGAACTGGTAGAGCCATGCGGCGGTGGGCGCATTGATCCAGCCGTGGCGCGCACGCATCTGCAGGATCGGCGCGCTGCCGTCGGGATGCGGGATGAAGCGCGGCGTATCGGGTAGATCGAGCTGCGCGACCGGCAGGCGCCACGCCTGATGCACTTCCCGCGGATCGGGGGTGAGTTTCAGCTCCGTATCGATGCAAAGGACCACCGGCGTCACGACGTGCCCGCCTAGCGTGACAAAATCATCCAGCAAACCGAGCACATGCTCCGGCGCAAGCGCGACGCCGAGTTCCTCTTGCGTCTCGCGGAGGGCGGCGGCTGCAGCATCCTCGCCCGGCTCGAAATTGCCGCCCGGCAGCGCGTAGTTGCCGGCATTGCGCCGCATGGTCAGCGCACGGCGGGTGAGCACGTAGGTCGCACGACCGCGCGCAGGCGAGACGACGATCGCCACCGCCGCGCACCGCCGCCCGTCGAGCGCAATCACGCGCCGTTCGAGCGCGTCGAGGTTCATCCGCGCCCGCGCTGCAAACGCGGCGATGTCTGCGGCCATCACTCGCCCTTGAACACCGGCGCGCGCTTTTCGATGATCGCGTGGACGCCTTCCATGTGGTCGGCGGTGTGATGCATGAGCGCCTGGGCTGCGGCGGAAAGTTCGAGAAGCGTGTCGTAGGTCGTGGTCTGGCCCTGGCGCATCAGCGTCTTGGCGAGGCGCAGCGCTTGCGGCGGCTGCAGCGCGATCCTCTGCGCGAGCGCCATCGCCTCTTCCATCAGCTTGTCGCCCGGCACGGCGCGCGAGACGAGGCCCCACTCCACCGCCGTCTTCGCGTCGATCACATCGCCTGTGAACAGCAGTTCCGCCGCCCGCGACTGGCCGATGACGCGCGGCAACAGCCACGCGCCGCCGTCGCCCGGAATGAGGCCGAGCTTGAGGAACGTCACGCCGAACTTCGCGTGCTCGGAAGCGATGCGGATGTCGGCCATGCACGCCACATCGCAGCCGAGCCCGATTGCCGCGCCATTCACCGCCGCGACGAGGGGCGTCTCCATCGCATAGAGCGCACGCGCGATGCGGTGGATGTTGTTGCGGTAGCGATCGCGGATCACGTGCGGCGCGCCGGAGAAGACGCCGCCCGTTTCCGCCATCGCCTTGATGTTGCCGCCTGCCGAAAACGCGCGACCGCGCCCCGTGAGGATCGCGCAGCCGATGGCGCGGTCGCTTGCGATGTCCGCGCACACCGCTTCGAACGCCGCGCCGTCGCCGTCCTCGCCGAGCGCATTCATCACGTCCGGCCGCTCGATGGTGATCGTGACGACGCGGCCGGTTTTCTCAATGGAAAGGAAGGACATGAAGGGCTCCGGAAATTCGAGTCCCTACATTGCGCAGCTTGGCGCCGCTGTCACGCCTTCAGCCCGGCGGCGGCGCCGCAGGCGGGGACGCAGGCGTGGGAACGAGCGCGGGCGCAGGCGCGGCTTGCGGCTCTACTACGGCCTGCGGCGCATAGACCGAGGGCGGCGGCGGCGCACTACGGCGCAGGCGATTGTTGATGCCGGCGATCGCGTTGCCGGACCACCGCCCGTAGGCGCCATGGATCGTGCCACGCTTGTCGTTCTGCAGAAGGCCCTCTGTGCTGATGAGATTGATGGCAAACGCGCGCGTGTCATAGGTGACGGCGATACGCGCGAAATGCTCTTCGCGAACGCGAATGGACGCGACCGTGCGACCCGGCGTCTTCCCCTCGATCGTCCAACCTTTGTCGATGAGCCCCCCGTCGACGGCGGCTTCCACGGTCTCGATAGACGCCGGTGCTGCAAGCGTCGTCTCGATGCGTTTTTCCAGTTCAATGGCGGCGGCGACGCCAGTTCCCGCGACAAGCGCGAACACGGCGAGCGACAGCGCGACCTTCCTGATCATGCGGATCCCCCTCGGATTTATCCGAATGACCTAGCGGATCACCGCCCCGCCGGGAAGAGCGCGCCGCGCTCCAGGTCGAGCAGAAGCTCCTTCCGCGCCATGCCTCCGCCGAAGCCGGTCAGCGAACCGTTTGCGCCGATCACCCGGTGGCACGGAATGATGATCGGGATCGGGTTGCGACCGTTGGCGGCGCCCACCGCACGCACTGCCTTGGGCGAACCGATACCGGCGGCTATGGCGCCGTAGCTCACCGTTTCGCCATACGGAATCTTTGTCAGCGCATGCCAGACCCGCGTCTGGAACGCGGTGCCTTTCGGCGCCAGCGGCACGTCGAAGCTTTTGCGCTTGCCCGCAAAATAGGAGTCGAGCTGCTTGCGCGTCGCGTCGATGATCTTGTCCGTTCCCAACGGACCGGCCGGCGGGGCGCCATGCTTCTGGCTCTCGAAATAGACACCCGCGAGCGCTGCGCCGTCGGACACCAGCGTCAGCGGCCCGACCGGGCTTTCATGGACATAGACGGCGTTCATCGCACTTCTCCTGCATTTTTCTGCGCCATCCCGCGTGCATGTCTGCGCCACAGGCGCGTGGCGGCGTAGGCGCGCCATGGCCGCCACTTTTCCGCGCGCGCTTCGACGCCGGTCTTCATGTCGAGCGCGCTGCGAATGGCGCTGTCGCCGGCGGGAAAGGCATCGGGATCGCCGAGACCGCGCAACGCCACATATTCCACCGTCCACGGACCAATGCCGGCGAGCGCCATCAATCCTTCGCGTCCCGCCGCCACCGCGCCGCGCGCGAGCAGCAATTTTCCCTCCGCCACCGCCGCGCCGAGGCGTTGCAGCGTCTGCGCCCGCGCGAACGGCATGCCGAGACCCGCAATCACGCCCGAGTCCGCCGCCGCAATGCGCGCCGCATCGGGAAAGAGTTTCGTGAGGCCCGGGACGCCGGTCTCCACGTCGGCGCCGAACATATCGACGATCTTCTGCGTCAGCTTGCGCGCCGCGATGATCGTCACCTGCTGTCCGAGCACCGCCCGCACGGCGATCTCGAACGGATCAAGCCCGCCCGTCAGCCGCACGCCGGGTTCGAGCGTCACATCGAGTTCATCGCCGAGCGCATTGTCTATCGCGGTCACGTCCGCATCGAGATCGAACGCGCCGCGCACCATCGCCACCAGCGGGCGCAGCGCCGGCGACAGGCTGTGCGACAGGGAAAGCGAAACACCCCGCGCGCTAGGCCGGATCGACACGAACCCCGCATGCGCGCCGATCTTCAGCGTGCGCGCATAGCCACCGTCCAGCGCCTCCACGCCCGCAATCGAACGCGAGGCGAAAAAGTCGAAATGCGAGGTCGGGTCGAACGCGCCGCGCGCGACCAGATCGAGTGTCAGCGTCGGCTCGCGCGTCGTCACGCGGGCGCGACGGATGCGCGAGGGCGGAAAACCGTAGCGTTCCAGGAACAGCGCATTGAAGCGCCGCACGCTCTGAAAGCCGCTCGCGAACGCAATCTCTGTCACGGGCAACTGCGTTTCCGTCAGCAGACGCTTGGCGGTGAGCAGGCGGTGCGTCTGCGCAATGTCGATGGGCGCCGCGCCGAACACATCGACCGTCACGCGCCGCAGATGGCGCCCGGTGACGCCGAGATCGCGCGCCAGATCATCGAGCCCCTGCTCCTCCAGCGCGCCGGCCTCGATCCGCGACACGGCCTGCGCGGCGAGCCGCTGCTTCTGGTCGATGGGGGCGGCGCCCGGCGCCTTTTCCGGGCGACAGATGAGGCAGGGGCGGAAGCCCGCCTTCTCGGCGGCGGCGGCGGAGCGGTGGAAGACGCGGTTGGCGCGCTTGGGCATGCGCGCCGGGCACACACAGCGACAATAGATGCCCGTGGAGGTCACGCAGGTGTAGAATACGCCGTCGAAGCGGGCGTCGCGGGCCTCGGCGGCGGCGTGCCAGATGGCGTGCTGGTCGGCTTCCTCGATCATGGGGCCATTCTGACGCGATCCGGCCGCCCCGTCTCGCCGGAATCGGACATGGCCATCCAACGCCCTTCGAGGGCGCTCCCCATGACGGCGCGGCCCGTATGCGCTACGATCGCGCCATGGCCGACACCCAGACCATCGCCCTTTCCGACGTGCCCGTCGCGCTCATGCTCGGCGTGCCCGACACCGAGCGCGCGGCGCTGCAGGAGATCTTCGTCTCCGTCGCGCTGACGCTGGAGGCGCCGACCGCGCCGCAGCGCGATGAGCTTTCGGCGACCATCGACTACGACCGCATCATCCGCTTCCTGCAGGTCGACCTCGCCGCCGACGGCGCCATCCAGCTCATCGAGACCGTCGCCGACCGTATCGGGGCCTTCCTGTTCGATCTCTCCGCGCGCGTGGAGTCTGTTTCAGTGACGGTGAAGAAGCCCTCCGTGCTTGCAGCGCCCGCCATGGTGTCGGTCAGCCTCACGCGACACGCCGATCCCGCGCGCCGGCGTCAGGGACTGAGCATCGCAGAGGGCGGACGATGACCGGCAAGCGCCCGTGGGTGCTGGTGACGGGCGGCGCGAAACGGCTGGGACGCGTCGTGGCGATGAAGGCGGCAGCGCAAGGCTGGAACGTGGCGATCCATTACGCTTCTTCCGCAAAGGACGCCGAAACCACCGCCACTGAAGTCCGCGCGCTCGGCGGCAATGCCGTCCTGGTCAGCGCCGATCTCATGCACCAAGCAGACTCACTCATCGGCGAGGCAGCGGCGCTGGCGGGCGCGCCGCTCACAGCGCTCGTCAACTGCGCTGCCATTTTCGATCACGATGTGGCCGAGACGTTCACGCCGGAACTCGCCGCGCGCCACATGCGCGTGAACACTTACGCGCCGGTGACATTGGCGAACGCGCTCGCGGCGCAACTGCCCGCAGACGCATCAGGCGCGGTCGTCAACTTCCTCGACTACAAACTTGCGCAACCCTATCCGGACCACTTCTCCTACACGCTGTCGAAGTATGCGCTCGCCGGGGCGACCGAACTGCTGGCGCGGGCGCTGGCGCCGCGCGTGCGCGTGAATGCGGTGGCGCCTGCCTACGTGTTGCCGTCGCCCGGCCAGTCCGACGCCGACTTCCAGCGCCTGCACGCCGACACGCCGCTCGAACGCGGCGCGTCGCCGGAGGATGCGGCGGCGGCGGCGCTCTACCTGCTCGAAGCGCCCGCGGTGACGGGACAGACCATTTATGTGGATGCGGGCCTGCGCTTCCGCTCGCGCGACAAGGACTTCGCCTTCTCCTAAAAGCTTCCACGGGATTTTGTTCTTGTTTTGTTCATGACGCGCGATATCCTGCGGTCATGTCGAGGCCCCATGCCCCTATGCCGAACGGTCGCGGCGCCGTCACCAACCGCTCGGGACGCTACGAACGTGACGCGCGCGAAGCCTTCGACGACGGTTGGGGCGTGGAGGACGAGACGCCGCCGAAGCTGACGACCACCGTCACGCGCGAAACCGCGCGCGCCATCATCAGCCGCAACACCAGCCCCGACATCGGCTTCGATCGCACCATCAACACCTATCGCGGCTGCGAGCACGGTTGCATCTACTGCTACGCACGTCCCAACCACGCCTACGCGGGGCTGTCGCCGGGCCTAGATTTCGAGAGCAAGCTCTTCGCGAAGTTCAACGCCGCCGAGCGTCTCGAACTCGAACTCTCCGCGAAGAATTACCGCGCGAACGTGATGGTGATGGGCGGCGTCACCGACGTCTATCAACCCATTGAGCGCACGCACCGCATCACCCGCGCGGTGCTGGAAGTGCTGAGCCGCTACAATCATCCCGTCGCGATGATCACAAAGTCCGCGCTCATCACGCGCGACATCGATCTGCTGGCGCCGATGGCGGCGAGAGGTCTTGCCAAGGTCGCCATCTCGATCACCACCCTCGACCGCACGCTGGCGCGCCGGATGGAGCCGCGCGCGGCGACGCCGCAACGCCGTCTCGACGCGATCCGTGCGTTGACGGAAGCCGGCATTCCCGTCGCGGTGATGACGGCCCCGCTGATCCCCGCGCTGAACGACGCCGAGCTCGACGACATTCTCGCCGCCGCAGCGGATGCGGGCGCGACCGAGGCCGGCTATGTGGTTCTGCGCCTGCCATTGGAGATCAAGGATCTCTTCCGCGAATGGCTCGAAGGCGCCTACCCCGATCGCGCGCGGCGAGTGATGAAGCTCGTGCGCGACATGCGCGGCGGCCGCGACTACGATCCCGAATGGGGCGCACGCCAGCGCGGCACCGGCGCCTATGCGCGTCTCATCGCCAGCCGCTTCCGAAAAGCCTGCGCGCGCCTCGGCCTCAACAAGCGCAAGCTCGATCTCGATGTCACCCAGTTCCGCGTCCCGCCGCGTGCAGGGGATCAGCTGGATCTGCTATGATGCGCACACGGAGGACGTGATGATCCAAGCCCTCGAAGGCGGATGCAGTTGCGGTGCGGTGCGCTATCGGCTGAAAGCTGCGCCGATGTTCGTGCACTGCTGCCACTGCATGCAGTGCCAGCGCGCCACGGGCGGCGCCTTTGCGGTCAATGCGCTCATCGAGACCGATAATGTCGAGCACCTGCGGGGCGACTTCCACTGCACTGTCGGGCCGAGCGAGAGCGGGCGTCCCCACGACATCTACCGCTGCAATAGCTGTTGCACGGCGCTCTGGAGCGACTATGGCCGGCGCAAGGTGATGATCTTCGTGCGCGTGGGGGCGCTGGACGATCCCGCCGCGCTGCCGCCGGACGTACACATCTTCACGCGCTCGAAGGCGGCCTGGTTCGATCTGCCCGCCGACGCGAAGGCCTTCGATATCTACTACGACATGCAGGCGCTCTGGCCGGCCGACAGCCTTGCGCGGCGGCGCGCGCTGCTGGGGGACGTCTGACCCGGCATTGCCCCTGCGGCCTGCGGCGGGCTATGGCTTGAGGCTCAGACCAAGAGGAACGACCCATGCGGCTCGACGATCAGCGACGTTCGGACAACATCGAGGACCGCCGGGGCCAGCGGGGCGGCGGGGGCGGCGGCATGGGCGGCGGGATCATCTCGCTGATCGGCAGCCGCTTCGGCATCGGCGGCCTCATCGTCGTGGGCCTCCTCTTCTTCCTCGCGCCGGCGCCCGTGAAGCAGATGCTGCTCGGCCTGATCGGCGGCGGGGGACAGGTCACCTCGGAGCCCGGCAAGGCCGGCGCGCCGACCGACCAGGCCGGCGCCAACATTTCCGCCGTGCTCGGCTCCACCGAGGAATTCTGGAACAAGGCGTTCGCGAGCGGCGCCATGGCGCACTATGGCGCGCAAGGCCGCACCTATACGCCCACGAAACTCGTCCTCTTCAGCGGCCAGACCGGCACCCAATGCGGCACCGGCACCGCTGCGGTCGGCCCGTTCTACTGCCCCGCAGACCGGCAGGTTTACATCGACACCGACTTCTTCAAGGTCATGAACGACAAGCTCGGCGCATCGGGCGATTTCGCCGAAGCGTACGTCGTGGCGCACGAAGTCGGCCACCATGTGCAGACGATCACCGGCATTTCCGAAACCATCCAGCGCATGAAGGCGCAGGGCGGCGAGCGGGAGTCGAACGCGCTGCAGGTCCGCATGGAATTGCAGGCCGACTGCTTCGCGGGCGCTTGGGGCAAATATCTGAGCGAACAGCGAACAGCGCAGGGGCAGTCGCGCATCGAGGCGGGCGACTTCGACGAAGCCATGACCGCCGCGAACGCCATCGGCGACGACACGCTGCAGAAGCAGTCGCGCGGCTATGTGCAGCCTGACAGCTTCCAGCACGGCACTTCGGAGCAGCGCAAACGCTGGTTCGATCGCGGCTTCACCACGGGCGATCCCGTGCAGTGCGACACGCTGAACACGAACGCACTCTAGGTGCGGCGATCAGCGGTGTGACGGGCGTGACTTCGCGCCGGACTCTCGTCATGACGCGCACATGAGCATCTGTGGGATCGATGAAGCGGGTCGCGGGCCGCTGGCGGGGCCGGTGGTCGCAGCGGCGGTCATCATGCCCGTGCGCCGCCGCCCGAAAGGCCTCGCGGATTCCAAGCAGATCGACGAACCCGCCCGCGAAGCGCTCTTCGCGGAGATCATGGCGCACGGCATCATCGGCGTCGGCGTGGCGACATCCGCGGAGATCGACAGCCTCAACATCCGCCAGGCGACGCTGCTGGCCATGTGCCGTGCGGTCGCAGCACTTTCGGTGCCGCCGACGGCCGCACTGGTGGACGGCAACGATCCGCCCGAACTCGACTGCCCCGTGGAAGCGATCATCGACGGCGACGCCTACGTCCCGCTGATCGGCGCTGCGTCCATCATCGCCAAGGTCACGCGCGACCGCATGATGGTGGAGGCCTGTGCGCGCTATCCCGGCTACGGCTTCGCGCGGCACAAGGGCTACGGCGTGCCAGAGCACAAGGCGGCGCTGGAAACGCTAGGCCCCTGCGCGATCCATCGCATGACGTTCAAGCCGGTGGCGCTGGCTGTACGCCGCTGAGTCATCTCGCCGCGTTGTGGATATTTCGGCGCCGCACCGATATCCACCTGTGAATCCTTTGTTTACGCTGTCCGGCCTAACTGCCCTCTTTGCCCGGACACACACCTCACATGCGCCGCAAAACGCAGACGCCGACCCCGACCGACCGCATCATCGCGGGCGATTGCGTCGAGGCCATGAACGCCCTGCCGGCCGGCTGCGCGGACCTCGTCTTCGCCGATCCGCCCTACAACCTGCAGCTCGGCGGGGATCTCACGCGGCCGGATCAGTCGAAGGTCGACGGCGTCGACGACGCCTGGGACAAGTTTTCCGATTTCGAGACCTATGACCGCTTCACGCGCGCCTGGCTCACCGCCGCGCGTCATGCGCTGAAGCCCGATGGCAGCCTATGGGTGATCGGCAGCTATCACAACATCTTCCGCGTCGGCGCGATCCTGCAGGATCTCGGTTTCTGGGTGCTCAACGACATCGTCTGGCGCAAGACGAACCCGATGCCGAACTTCAAGGGCACGCGTTTCACCAACGCGCACGAAACGCTGATCTGGGCGGCGAAATCCCAGAAGTCGAAATACACCTTCCACTATGACGCGATGAAGATGCTCAACGACGACCTGCAGATGCGCAGCGACTGGACGCTGCCGCTGTGCACGGGTCACGAGCGCCTCAAGGGCGACGACGGCAAGAAAGTGCATCCGACGCAAAAGCCCGAAGCGCTGCTGCACCGTGTGCTGCTCGCCACGACCAATCCGGGCGATCTCGTCATCGATCCATTCTTCGGCACCGGCACGACGGGCGCCGCCGCAAAGCGTCTCGGGCGTCATTTCATCGGCATGGAACGCGACGAAACCTACATCAAGGCCGCGACCGAACGCCTGAAGATGATCGCCCCCGGCGCGCCGGAAGATCTCAACGTCACCCGCTCCAAGAAGGAAGAACCGCGCGTGCCCTTCGGCCAGGTGGTGGAAGCGGGCTTCATCCGCCCCGGCGACACGCTCGTGTCACCGGACGGCAAGCGCCGCGCGCGCGTGCGCCCAGACGGCTCGCTGCTGTTCGGCGACCTCACCGGCTCGATCCACCGCATGGGCGCCGCCGCCATGGGCGCCACCGCGTGCAACGGCTGGACCTACTGGCACATAGAGACCGACAGCGGACGCGCGCCGATCGATCTCTTCCGTCGGGAAATTCGGCTGACGCTTTAGAGCGTGAGGCGCCCGCCTGTGTCCTACGCCCTGCGCGCACGCCTCTTCGTTGGGGCGGTCCTTGTGATCGCCGGGACGACTTTGCTCGCGATGACGCTTGGCGTGATCGCTGTGCCCGCAGACAGCTGGGAGGCGCCGCTGTGGATCGCGGCGTTGTGCGGCAGCGCCTTCGTGCTCGGCGGCGGCGCCATCGCCACTGCGTCTGAAGCCGGCGAACCGGTACGCCCATTCCTCGTGCGCCTCGCACATCACGTGAGCGCCCTCGCCTTCATCGCCGTCATCGGCGTCGTGATGGCGTGGGTCGCCTTTGGACCGGGACCGCGTGACTTCGAAGGTCAGACGTCCTTCTTCGGCGTGTGGCGGAGCGACAATGACAGCGAGGCGGGCGGGCGGTTTGGCTTCGGCGCCATCGCGCTGCTCAGTGCGGTGATTTTTGTCGGCGCCGGCGTGCGCGCATGGCGCGACCTGTCGACGGATTGACGCCGCTACTCGTCGATAAACTCGATCCCCGCGATCCCCTCGTCCTGCCAGACGACGCGGGCGCGTTTGTGCAGTTTCATCATCGGCTCGATGATGATGATCTGCGCCGGCAGCGTTGCGCGGGTGTGGAATTCGATGCGCGCGCCGGTGGCGCTGACGTCCTTCATGGCCACGTTCTGACGGGCGCCGCCGCTGGTGATCATCGTGGCTGTGCGGAAGAGCGACTGGCGTTCGGCGCGATCCTGCTTGCGCACGGACTTCGCGACGGAGGCCGCAGGCGCGGCAGCAGAAGTGAACGAGGCGGCTGACTCTGTTGTGGCGGGCGTCGGACGCGGATCGGCGATCTGGCGCATGCGCTCAGCGAGCACGTCACGTCCTGATGCCGCCTTGCGACCGAACATAGCCCTCACATCCGCAAAACGCGGCCCACCCGGATGCAGACTATGGTGATGGCGCATTAAGGAAGCGTGAGCGAATTTTGCCCGACAAGCGTTGGAAAATTGATAAAAAGTTCCATTTTTGCGATTGCGGGCCTCACGTACCCGTGAAAATCGCGGGCCGCTTCTCGAGGAAGGACGCGACGCCCTCGCGGTGATCGTTCGACTTGAAGCAGGCCGCCATCGCGTCGACGTGGGCGGCCATGTGTTCCGACACGTCCCGCTCCATGCCGCGCCAGACAAGCTGCTTCATTCGCCTGAGCGAGAACGGCGAGGATTTCAGGTAGAGGTGCGCCTCCGCCATGGCCGTCTCCATCAGCGCTTCGGGCTTCACGAGCTGGTTGGCGTAGCCGATGGCGTGCTCCTCCGGCGCTTCGAGAAACGCCCCAGAGTAGAGCAGGCGCAACGCTCGCGACGGCCCGATCAGGCGCGGCAGGATCCACGAGCCCGCGCCGGTGTCCGGCACGAGACCGCGGTGCGCGAAGTTCCATGCGAACCGCGCGCGGTCGGTGACGATGCGCACGTCGCACTGACTGGAGAACTCCGCCCCCATGCCCACGGCGAACCCGTCGATGGCGCCGATGACCGGCTTGGGGCAGGACACGATGGGCCACCACTTGTGCTCTTCGTGCGCCCCCCCGCGCACGCCGCGCGTCTCGCCCGGAATGGTGGCGAGGTCGGCGAGGTCGGTGCCGGCGCAGAACGTGCCGCCCGCCCCGGTCACGATCACCACCCGCACGCGGTCGTCCTCGCCCAGCCGGCCGACGGTTTCCGTGAAAGCCGCCAGCATGGCGTAGGTCATGGCGTTGCGCTTTTCCGCGCGGTCGATGGTGAGGACGGCGACGCCGTCGGCGTCGATCTCTGCGCGGATATGGTGTGCGGTCATGGTTTGCCCCGGTTTTTCAGGTAGAAGGCTCTGGAACCAACCTCAAAGGTAAAACATGCGCTTCGAGATCACGCCCCTGCCGGACGGCCTTTCCGTGAAAGGGCGCGGCGCCTGGAAGGCGGTCAACAAGAAACTCGCCAAACACGCGAGTAATCCCGACGAAGCGCGGATCAAATGCACCGACGACATCGTCGAAATTCGCGGGCTGCCGGAAGAAGAGCTCGCGGCGATCCGGACGAGCCTGGCGGAGAAGGACTAGCCCAGCACTCACGGCGCAGGAGCAAATCCCTCGACGATGAAGATGCGCGAGGTCGCGTTGCGCGTGCGCAGGGGCAAGATCGCCTGGTAGGCGGAAGAGTCATAGAATATCTGCGCCGCCGCGTAGCTCTCGAACTCCAGCACCACGACGCGGCCCGAGGGCGCTGCGCCTTCCTTGGGTGTCGTCTGCCCGCCGCGCACGAGATAGCGCCCGCCGAAACGCGCCACCATGGGGCCGACCGCCGCCTTGTAGGCCTCATATGCGGCCGGGTCCGTCACGCTGATTTCGGCGATGATGTAGCCCTTCTCTGCGGGCGGCGGCGCGACGGCGCCCTGCGTCGCACAAGCTGCCAGAGCGCACGCAGCGAGCGCGCCGGACAGCGTCTTCACCAACGCGCGTCGCATCAACCGACGCGCACCTTCATTTCCTCGTAGCCCTTCACGAAGGCGCTCGGCACGCGGCGCGGCTCCTCGACGACTTCGATCTTGCCGAAGCGCTTGAGGATTTCCTCCCACACGATTTTCAGCTGCATTTCCGCAAGGCGGTTGCCCACGCAGCGATGGATGCCGAAGCCGAAGGAGAGGTGACGGCGCGCGTTGGCGCGGTCGATGATGAGTTCGTTCGGGTTCTCGATCACCTCTTCGTCGCGGTTGCCCGAGACGTACCACATGACGACCTTGTCGCCCTTCTTGATCGTCTTGCCGCGCAGTTCGCTGTCGGCGATGGCCGTCCGGCGCATATGCGCGAGCGGCGTCTGCCAGCGGATGATCTCTGACACCATGTTCGGGATCAGCGAGGGCTTCGCCAGCAGCTTGTCGTATTCCTTCGGGAACTTGTTGAGCGCGTAGAGCCCGCCGGTGATCGAATTGCGCGTGGTGTCGTTGCCGCCGACGATGAGCAGGATGATGTTGCCGAGGTATTCCATCGGCGGCATGTCGCGCGTGGCTTCGCCGTGCGCGAGCATGGAGATGAGATCGTTGCCGGGCTCGGCATTGACCCGCTCGTTCCAGAGGCGCGTGAAATACTCTAGGCATTCCAGCAATTCAGCGCGCCGCTGCTCTTCCGTTTCCACAACGCCGCCCGGCATCGGGATCGCCGTCGAAATATCGGACCAGCGCGTCAGCTTGCGGCGATCCTCCCACGGGAAATCAAACAGCGTCGCCAGCATCTGCGTGGTCAGTTCGATGGAGATCGCATCCACCCAGTCGAACACTTCGCCGCGCGGCACGGCGTCGAGCAGCTGGCCTGCCCGTTCGCGGATCGTGGATTCAAGCCGCGCGAGGTTTTCCGGCGCCACGATCGGCGAGGCGACCTTGCGCTGCGCGTCATGCTTGGGCGGATCCATCGCGATGAACATCGGCAGGATGAAATCCGAATCCATGTCGCGAATTGTGATGCCGCCGAGATGGGCGTCCGACGAGAACACCTGGTGGTTGGTGTCCACCGCCATGATGTCGTTGTACTTGGTGATCGACCAGTACGGCCCGAACTCGCTGTCGGGGCAGTAGTGGACGGGGTCTTCCTTCCGCAGGCGCTCGAAGTAGGGCCAGAATGAATCCGTGCGGAAGAGCTCGGGATCGGCGACGTTGAACTGGTCCAGCGGGATCGACCAGGGATCGACGCCCTTGCCATGCATGCCGTCACTCATCGCGCTCTCCCATGAAACCATCTGGCTGACGCTGGCGTCATCTTTTGGCTGAGCATCGCGCCGGAACGGCTTCCGCGCAAGCGGGATTCACCTCCGTCCGAACAGCTTTTCGATGTCGGCGAGCTTGAGTTCGACGTAGGTCGGGCGCCCGTGGTTGCACTGCCCGGAATGGGGCGTGGCCTCCATCTGGCGCAGGAGCGCGTTCATTTCCTCGCCGGTAAGCCGGCGTCCTGCGCGCACCGAGCCCCGGCACGCCATCGACGAACACACCTCTTCCAGCCGCTCCTTCAGCGCGTGCGCGGCGCCGAGTTCGGCGATGTCGTCGGCGAGATCGCGCAGCAATCCCTTCGCATCCACCTGCCCCAGCAAAGCCGGCGTTTCGCGCACCGCCAGCGCGCCGACGCCGAACGGCTCGATCACGAGGCCAAGTTCGGCGAGTTCGTCGGCGCGCGCCAGCAGCAGCTCGATTTCCGCAGGATCGAGATCGACGATGTCGGGAATGAGCAGCGCCTGCCGCTTCACGCCGCCGTTCGACAGCGCGCCCTTCATGCGCTCATAGACAAGCCGCTCGTGCGCGGCATGCTGGTCGACGATGACGAGGCCGTCGGCGGTCTGCGCGACGATGTAGGTCTCGTGGACCTGTGCCCGCGCCGCGCCCAATGGAAACGCGGTAGCCGGGAGCGCCGGCGTCCCGCCGGCATCGCCGCCAAACCCATCCACAACGTATGCCGGCGAGACGCCGGCGCTCCCGGCCATCTCCACCCGGCCGCTCGGCCACGAAAAGTCCGGCGCGACGGATTGCTCTGCAACACCCCACGCTCTGAGCGAACCCTGGCTCGGCGGCGCATACCCGCCATAGCCCGGCTTGAACGCGCCGAGCGCTGCGCCCGCCACCGTCGTCGAGGCGCGATGCCCTGCGCCTGCGAGCGCGTGCGTCAGCGCGCCGATGATGAGCCCGCGCATCTGCCCCGCATCGCGGAAACGCACTTCGGTCTTCGCCGGATGGACGTTCACGTCCACTTCCTCCGGCGGCAGATCGATGAACAGCGCCACGACCGGATGGCGATCGCGCGCCAGCAGATCCTGATAGGCCGCCCGCACCGCGCCGATGATGAGCTTGTCCTTCACCGGACGGCCGTTGACGAAAAGATGCTGATGCTCGCGCGTGCCGCGATGAAGCGTCGGCAGCCCCGCAAAGCCGGTGAGCCGCGCGTTGCCGCGTAGTTGGTCCAGCTCCAGCGAATTCGGCGCGAAGTCCGAACCGAGAAGCGCCGCGAGACGACGACGTCGTCCTTCGAACGTCGCATCCTCTTCCTGCGCGAGACGCAAGCTCGTGCGCCCGTCATGCTCCAGCGTAAACGCCACGTCCGCGCGCGCCATCGCGAGGCGCTTCACCACGTCGGTGATTGCCATCATTTCCGACCGCTCGGACTTCATGAACTTGAGACGCGCAGGCGTTGCATAGAAGAGATCGCGCACTTCCACCCGCGCACCGTGCGGACGCGCGAACGAGGCGGGCCGCAGCGGCGCCATGACCCCGCCTTCCACCGCAATCTCGAACGCATCGCGCGCGCCCTTTGCCCGCGAGGTGATCGCGAGCCGCGCCACCGCGCCGATGGACGGCAGCGCCTCGCCGCGAAACCCCATCGTCGAGATGTTCAGGAGATCGACCGCGCCGTCGGCTTCGGCGACGAGCTTCGACGTCGCGTGACGTTCGACGGCCACCGGCAGTTCGTCGGCGGGAATCCCCGAACCGTCGTCCTCGATGACTATCGCCGACAACCCGCCCCGCTCGATGGCGATCCGCACCCGCGTCGCGCCCGCATCGAGCGCGTTCTCTACCAGCTCCTTCACGGCGGCGGCGGGCCGCTCCACCACCTCGCCGGCGGCGATGCGGTTCACGGCTTCAGGGGGCAGACGGCGGATGGGCATTAAGTCGGCAGGGTAGCATGGACGGCGCGCCGCCGCCGAAACAGGAGCGCGGGCCTTTGGCCCGCACTCCAACTCGCGCAGAGCAAGAATGTTACGGAAATGTAGGGGGATCACGGAGTCCTCCGTCCCTCGCTTTGAGGACCGCCGGCGCCTCGCCGGCAAAGCGGCTTCCCTTGGCGCACATGGATGCCGGCGAGGGCGCCGGCGGTCCTGTGCAGAAAAATCATCAAAACAATCCGACCGGGTGCGAACCCCAAGGACACTCCTCCCACGTCGCGTCCGGATGGTCCGGTCGCCGCGAAGAGGAGAGCACCAGATGCAAGTCGTTCGACCGCTACGTCACCGCCGCGCCGCCTACGCGACCGCCGCGCGCGAACTGCACCTGTGGCTGCTCCAGGTATTGGCGTGGGTCGCAACCCGCGTGCGCCTGCCGCGCATCCTGCGGCTGGACTTTCAGGACGAAGTCCGCAAAGCGCGCCGCGACATCCGCGTCCTGATCTTCCTCGGCATGTGCTCGCGCATGACGTTTCGAAAAGATCGACCGAAATTCACGCGAAGGCCGCACGGCATTGCAGGTTACCAACGCAGGCGCGCGCGCCTTCTGCGCATCTACACGCGCGGGATTCCATTGCGCACGCTCCGCAACATGCGCGATGCGCTCGCGAATTTCGACAAAGTGGTGAAGTGCGCCATCGCGCGTTTGCCCAAGCTCGGAGTCGCGCCCGGCGCTGTCGTCACGGTTGTGGATGTGACGATTGCTCTGAGCACGAGCGCTCTCGCACCTGCCGCCGAAGCTGCAGATACGTCATGACCAGTCATGCCGGACCGCGCAGCTCCCGGTGCGCATACCCATGTTCACACCACGCGAGATTCTTCGGAGTCTGGCGCCGCGACCGCATGCGCAGCAGGAGCTGCGCAGTCCGGCATGTCTACCGGCGCTCTATGCCCCCGCCGCAAATTCACGGATGCTTCCACCATGACAGACCTGCTCGAAGGCCTCTTCCGACTCATCGGCGAAATCCTGAAGCTGCTCTGGCTGCCGATGATCGTCGTGATGCTGATTTCGGTCGTGGCGACGCCGGCCTTGCGCCATCTGCCGATCCGCGCCGAACTTCGCCAGCCGTTGCAGCGCTTCTTCCGCATTGCAGCCTTCGCCTCGACGGCGCTCGTGCTGCTTGCATTCGTGCTTCTGTTTGGAAGTCTCTGGCTGATCGGAAAACAAAATCCTGCGCCGCCGGCCTAGAAGCCGGCGTCGACACGGCCGCCCAAGGATCCAGCCCTCAGCTGAGGCTGGCGAACTGCATGGCCTGCGCGCTGACGACCATCATGGCCCCGAACCCGACCGCGAGGGTCAGGACGACCATGCTGACAGCCATGACGCATTCGCCAAATACGCGAATTCTTTTCACGGGTCGCTCCTCCGGCCGCCATCCCTCTGACGGGGACGGTCATTCCTTGGACAGAAGCATGATCCGGGCCGCGGGGTGCGTCAAGCCGCCGCGCCCGTTTGGGACGCCCTATTCGGCCGGATGGTGGACTGCGGGATCGCTTTCGCGGGTCGAGAAGCGGCCGAAGAAGGGTTTGATGACCCGTTCGAACCGGTCGACCAGGACGAAGACCGCCGGGACGAAGACGAGCGAGAGCAGCGTCGAGAGCATCAGCCCGCCGATCACCGCCACGCCCATGCCCTGGCGCAGCGCCCCGTCGACGCCCCAGCCCGCCGCCGCCGGGATCATCCCCGCCGACATGGCGATGGTGGTCATCACAATCGGACGCGAACGTTTCTCGCCGGCTTCAAGGAGCGCCGCGTTCCGCGACTTGCCGAGGCGGATCTGCTCGATCGCGAAATCGACGAGCAGGATCGAGTTCTTCGTCACGATGCCCATGAGCATCAGGAAGCCGATGAAGACAAAGAGCGACAGCGGCTGCCCGAAAATCATCAGTCCGAGAAAGGCGCCGCCGATGGAAAGCGGCAGAGCGGTCATGATCGTGAAGGGCTGGAAGAAGTCGCGGAAGAGCAGCACCAGCACGCCGTAGATGAGGAGGATCCCCCACAGCATCGCATTGCCGAACGCGCCGACCGTCTCGGCCATTTCCTCGGTGTCGCCGGCGGGAAGAAGCGCGACGCCTGCCGGCGGCTTCGACGCCTCGGGTAGCTCCATCACCTTCTTCAGCGCAAAGCCGATTTCGCCCTGCACGACGTTGGCCGACACCGTGACCTTGCGCTGGCGGTCGCGCCTTTCGACGGACGCTTCGCCTGAACCGAAGCTCACATCGGCGACGGCGTCGAGACGCACGCTCTCGCCGTTCGCCGTGGGCACGCGCAGCGCACGCACGGTGTCGAGATTTTGCCGCGAGTCGGGACGCAGCAGGACGCGGATCGGAATCTGGCGGTCGGGCAGCGTGAACTTGGGCAGGTTCTGGTCGACGTCGCCACCGGTCGCGATACGCACGGCGTTCGCGAGCGTCGCTGCGGAAATACCCATCCGGGCCGCTTCATCGGTGCGCGGGCGAATCTGGATTTCCGGTCGCACGAAACTCGCCGACGACTTCACGTCCGCCATTTCCGGCATCGCGCGCATCTTGGAAACAAGCGCCTCCGACGCGATGCGCAGAGCTTCCGGATCCTGGCCCACATACTCGACGGTGATGTCGGAGCCGCGCCCGCCGCCCTGGAACTGGAGGAACGACATCCGCACGTCGGCGATGTCCTTCAGCAGCGGTCGCAACTCGCGCTCGACTTCGTTGGACGAACGATTGCGCGCTTCACGCTCGACGAGCTGGATATTGAGGGACCCCTCGCTCACGCCGCCGTCCGTGCCGGACGCAGTGACGTACACGCCCTTCACTTCCTCGACAGTGCGCACGCGCGTTGCAATCGCCGAGAGTTTGCGGTCGGCGTCTGCGAGCGGCGTGCCCGGCGGGAATTCGACGTTCATCGAGATCGTGCCGTTATCGAGACGCGGAATGAACGTCATTGGTACGAGACCGAGAACGACAGGGACCAGCGACAGCACAAAGACACCAAGCCCCATCGCCGCCGCGATGAACGGACGCCGGATCGACCAGCCGAGCGCCTTCAGATACGTTTTCGTCAGCGTGCCCGGCGGGCGCTCCTCGTGGCCGCCCTTCATGAAGAAAGCGGCCATCATCGGCGTGATCAATCGCGCGACAAGCAAGGAGAAGAACACGGCGAACGCCACCGTGATGCCGAACTCCTTGAAGAACTTGCCGTTGACGCCGGTCATGAAGCTGACCGGCAGGAAGACCACGATGATCGTTGCGGAGGTGGCGACGACCGCGAGGCCGATTTCGTCCGCCGCTTCGAGCGACGCCTGGTATGCGCTCTTGCCCATGCGGATGTGGCGCACGATGTTCTCGATCTCCACGATCGCATCGTCGACCAGCACCCCCGCCACGAGGCTGAGCGCGATCAGCGTGATCATGTTGAGCGTGAAGCCCAACGGTTCGATCGCCGCGAACGTCGGAATGATCGCCAGCGGAATGGCGACGGCCGCAATCAGCGTCGCGCGCCAGTCACGCAGGATAAGCAGCACCACGAGCACCGCCAGCAGCGCGCCCTCAAGCAGCGCCGCGATCGAGGACTTGTGCATGCCCTTGATGAAATTGACCGGCGTGCCGAGCAGGCGGAAATTGAGACCGGCGTTGGTCTCCTTCATTTTGTCGAGCCGCGCGACGACAGCATCGAACACGGCCACGTCGCTAGTGCCCTTGGCGCGCTGAAGCAGGAAGCCGATGACGGGTTGGCCGTTGTATCGGGAGATGGATGCAAGCTCGCTCGATGCGTCCGTCACCGTGCCGAGCGTATCGAGGCGGACCGAGCGCCCGTCCGGCAGAACGATGAGGCTGTCGGCGAGGCCTTCCACCGACGCTGCGGCGCCAAGCGTACGGATCGACTGCGCCTGCCCGCCCACTTCAGCGCGGCCGCCGGGAAGATCGGCGTTCTGGGACCGGAGCTGCGAACTGATGCTCGACGCCGTGATGCCAAGCGCGATGAGCTTTTCAGGATCGAGTTCGACGCGGATCTCGCGGTCGACGCCGCCCAGACGACGGATGGCGCTCACGCCCTTCACCGCAAGCAACTCGCGCGACATCTCGTTGTCGATAAACCAGGAAAGATCGCGGTCGGACTTACCCGGCCATTCGGCGGCGAAATACGCGATCGGTTCGGCAGCCGTATCCTGCCGCTCGAGAATAGGTTCCTCAACGTCGGCCGGCAGATCGGTGCGGATGCGGTCCATGCGGTCGCGCGCGGACTCCACGGCCCGCGAGAGATCGGCGTCGCTCTGCAACTCAACGATGGTGGTGGACACGCTGGGCGAGACGTTCGACGTGATGCGCTTGACGCCCTCAACGTCGGTGAGCGCCGCCTCCACCTTCTGCGTGATCTGGGTTTCCATCTCCGTCGGCGCAGCGCCGGCCTGCGTCACCGTCACAGTGAACACCGGAAACTCGATGTTCGGGATCTGGTTGATCGGCAGGCGATTGTACGCCGTGACGCCGGCGAACATCAGCGCGAGGAAAAGCACGATCGGCGGGATCGGGTTCTTGATCGCGCCGGCAGAGATATTAAGGGCCATCAGGTCGGTCCGGTCATCTGGTGTGGTGTGGCGTCAACCGCCGGAGCGGCCGCGCAAGCCCTCTTGCTTCGGCGGTGCGGCATCAGCGGTCGCGGCGGCCTTGACGGGTGTGATCGCATCGCCGTCCTGCAGGAAGGCTGCGCCGCCGGCGACGATCGTCTGCCCAGCCGTGAGACCGCTTTCGATGGCTATGAAATCGTTGGCCCGCGCGCCGAGCGTCACCGGCGTGCGCTTCACGCGATTGTTCTCGGCCACGACGAACACGAAGGACTTGCGATCCTCGAACGCCACCGCCGTCTGCGGCGCGGCGATCATGTTTCGTGGCGGCAACTCCGCTTCGCCACGCAAGAACATACCGGCGCGGAGTTTCGGATCGACGGGAAGATCGAACACCGCTTCCCCCGTGCGCGTTTGCGAGTTGATCGCCGCAGGAATGCGGCGCAGGCGCGCCGTGATGGCGGTGCCGTCTACGAGATTGAATATGGCGCTCTGGCCGGGGCGCATGACGAGCATGTCCGCCTCGCCGATTTCCGCGCCGACTTCGAGCGCGTTGCCGCCGACGATGCGGAAGAGCGGCTGCCCGTCCACGAGCCGGCCGACTTCGGCGGTGCGCTCGATAACAAGGCCCGCGTTCGGTGCGCGGATGTAGCCGCCTTCGAGACGCGCGTTCACCTCGGCAAGCTGAGCCTGTGCTGCAGCGAGACGCGCATCGGCGGCCTTGGCAGCGGAGCGACGCGCTTCGATGGCTTCGGTGGACAGCGCGCCGGAGTCGCGGATCGACTCCGCCCGACGCAGTTCATCGGCAGCGCGCACCTGCGCAGCGCGCGCCTCAGCGACGGAGGCCTGCGCCGCACTGGTCTGCGCATTGGCGACACGCGTATCGAGTCGCGCGAGAGGCTGCCCCTCACGCACCATCGCGCCTTCATCGACCAGCAGCGCGGTGATGCGCACGCCCGTCACCGGAGCGAAGACGCGGACGTCGACCTTCGGTCGGGCTTCGCCGGAGAGCGAGAGCCGCTTGGCGAAGGGCTGTTCGGAGACGGTCATCACCGTGACGCTCTGCGCCGCCGCCGCTTCCTTCTTTTCTTCGTGACCGCCGCCATGGCTCAGGAAGAACACCGCCGCCAGCGCGACAAGAATCCCAGCGGCCCCGCCCCACACGACCCACGGGCTGGTCTCGTTGGTCTGGTGCGGTGCGACATCGTCGCCTTCGCCGTGCGGATGTTCGGTCGTCATATGGTCAGCTCGATCCTGCGCCGTGCGGTAATCGTTAACACCGTTCCAACTTCTCGGGCGTATGCGGAATGGGCGCAAGGGTTTGCGGACTTGTCACAAACCTGTTGCGCGCCAAGGGCATGCGTCGAGATCGAATCGGAACCTGCGGAGTGACCGTGCACACGAAACCCTTTCTTATGGTTACCGTCGGCGCCCTTGCGCTGACCGCGTGCTCCACCATGCCGCGCCGCGAAGCGACCGCCCCGACCCTGCCGTCCGCATGGACGGACGTCGAGACCACGCAGAACGAAGCTGCGCTCACGGACTGGTGGAAGGGTTTTAACGATCGTGCCCTCGACGGCCTCATCGCCGAAGGGCTCGCCAACGGCCCGAGCATTCGACTCGCGGCACTGCGCATCAAGGAAGCGCGTGCACTTTCGCGCCAGACACTGGGCGACTTCCTCCCCGAGATCAGCGGCCAGGTCGGCGGACAATACACCCGCGCCATCGACGGCCCTCAACTCACCGGCTCCTTCCAGTCCTTCGTCGCCGGCGGCGGAACAGGAACCGTGGTGCGAGAGTCCGAACAGTTCATTGGCTCCTACGGCCCACAACTGTCGTGGGAGATCCCGCTCTTCGGCCGCGTCGAAGCGTCTGCCATTGGCTCGCGCGCCAACACGCGCCTCGCCGTGGAAGACCTGCGCGGCGTGCGCGTGGCCCTCGCCGGCGACGTTGCGCAGGCCTACGTTGATTATCGCGCCGGTCAGCAGCGGGTAGCCGCGCTGCAGGAAGCCGTCGCGCTCTCGAAGCAGCTCGCCGACATCGTGCAGATCGGCGCCGACGCGGGTTTCTCGGCGCCGGCTGACGCCGCCGATGCGCGGCGCCTTGCCGAGTCCACCCGTGCGCAACTGCCGGACGTCGTGCTCGCCGCCCGTCAGGCTGCTGCGCGTCTCGCCGTGTTGCGTGGCCGTGCGCCCGGGACGGAGCCCGAGAGCGTGCTCGCATCGCTCAACACCGTTGCCCCCGTACCGTCCTATCCTCTCAGCATATCTCCAGCTGCGCCGGCCGATCTTCTGCGTTTGCGGCCCGACATCGCGCAGGCGGAAGCGCGCACGCTCGTCGCCGCCGCCACGCTCGGCGTTGCGCGCGCTGACCTGCTGCCGCAAATCCGTCTCACCGGCAGCATCGACGTCACCGACAACATAGTCGGCTCCGGCGTGCCCGAACGCCTCGTGCAGGGACAGCTTGGTCCGGGCATTTCCATTCCCCTGCTCGATTGGGGACGACGCTGGGCGGCGACGAAGGTGCGCGACGCGCAGTTCGAGCAGGCGCTTGTGAACTACCAGTCCGCCGTGACGAACGCCGTGAGCGAAGCCTCGCTCGCGCTTGCTTCACTCGCACAGGGACAGGAACGCCTGGATGCCGCGCGCAAGGCCGAAACCGCCGCGGAAGCGACCGCCCGTGGCGTGCGCGCCTCGTATGGCGCCGGCATCGCCAACCTGTCCGACCGCCTGCGCGCCGAGCAACAACTGATCGATGCACGCGTCACACGCATCAGCGCGGAACAGTCTCAGGCAAGCGCGGCGATCCAAGTGTACCGCGCCTTCGGCGGCGGCCCGCCTCCGCTGAGCCGCAAAGAGGAGCTTTCGCTGGCCACAAGCACGCTGCGCGGGCGCCAGGCCAACGAGTAGTTGCGCGCCTAGTCGCCTTCGCTGAACTTGTCCGCGACGAGCCTTTCGATGGCATCGAGGGCGGCTTCGGCCTGTGGGCCCTCCGCGATCACCTCTATCTCCGTGCCGATTCCGGCGCCGAGCATCATCAGATCCATCAGCGAGGTTGCATCCGCCTCCTCATCCTCCCGACGCACGCGGATGGTCGCGTCGTAAGCCAGCGCCAGCTCAGCAAGCTTGCGCGAGGCCCGCGCGTGGAGGCCGCGTTGATTGACGATCGGCATGCTGCGTCGGAGCACCGTCATCGGCGACGCAACCGTAAAATGAAGCGCATCGGGATCCGGTCCAGGCGGACGTCAGACGCGTCCTTGCCCCAATGATCCGCAGAAAAAGGGTGGTCGGGTCAAGCCCCGCCGGCGAGTTCGGCGGAGGCGACGCGGATGTAGTGGCGTCCGGCCTCCTGCGCCATGGCGGCGCAGACCTCCAGCGTCTGGCGCGAACGCTCCACCGAAAGCTTCACCAACATGGGCAGGTTTACGCCGGCGATCACCTCGATCATGCCCTCGTTGATCACCGAAATGGAGAGGTTGGAGGGCGTGCCGCCGAACATGTCGGTGAGAATAATTACGCCCGAGCCGTCATCCACGGCGCGTACGGCCTCGATGATGTCGCGGCGGCGCTCTTCCATGTCGTCATCGGGCCCGATCGCCACGGCGCGCATCTGGCGCTGCGGACCGGCCACATGCTCGGCCGCGGCGACGAATTCGTTCGCCAAATGGCCGTGGCTGACCACCACCAGACCGATCATCGATCACTTACCCTTCGAACCAAGCAGGCCGTCATAGCACCAAGATGGGGATCGCGTAGCCTGCGCGAAATCAGCGCGCTGCACCTTCCGCCCGATTCCTGTCCGTGCGCCAGCCGATGAGTCAGGAAGCGTCACCGGCGGCCGGCAACTCGACCACAAAACGGGCGCCCGCAACGGCGCCCGGGACAGGTCCGGGGATGTTCTCCGCCCAGACACGACCTTTGTGCTGCTCGATGATCTGGCGGACGATGGACAAGCCCAGCCCAGAATTGCCACCGAACGCGGCGCCTTTTGGCCTCTGGGTGTAGAAACGCGCGAAAATCGTCTCCAGGTTCTCGCCCGGCACGCCGGGGCCGGCGTCGTCCACGTGCGCCCGGAACCAGCGCCCGTCCCGGCGGACCTCCTCGGTGACATAGACCGTTACGTCGCCTTCGTGGGGGCTGAAGGACTTGGCGTTGTCAATCAGGTTGCGGAAAACCTGCCCCAACGGCCCCTCCTGACCGATCACAATGCATTGACCGGGCGTCCCGGACCGGAAGAGGACGGCCACCTCACCCTCGCGCCTGGTCTGCTGGTAGGTCTCGACGATCTCAGAAAGCATCCGCCCGATATCCACGGGCGCAGGCTCGCCGCGCGCGGTCTCCGCTTCGATGCGCGAGGCGCGGGAGATGTCCGTGATCAGCCGATCCACGCGCCCCACGTCGGCGGCGATGATGGCGAGCAGCTTGGAGCGCGCCTGGGGATCCTCGACCCGCTGCACGGTCTCCACCGCGCTACGGATTGACGTCAGCGGATTCTTGATCTCGTGGCTCACGTCGGCGGCGAACCGCTCGTTCGCGTCGATGCGCTCCAGCAGCGCGCCGGTCATCTGTTCCATCGCCTGCGCGAGGTCGCCGATTTCGTCCTTCCGGGTGAACACGTGTTCCGGCGCCTCGAGCCGCGTCGCGCGTCCGAGACGTATCCGATCCGCCGCCTCCGAAAGCGTCCGCAGTGGCCGCGCGATGAGCAGCGCGAGAAGCGCCGATGAGAGAAGCGACACGATGGCTGCGCCGGCGATGAACGGGATCATCGCGCGGCGTTCGGCCTGGAGGATGTCCTCCACGTCGCCGCTTTCCAGCGTCAGCACCGCGACCACAGCCTGCACGTGCTGGATCGGAATGGAGACGCTGACGACACGCTCATTCTCGTCGCCACGGCGCTGACCAGTCAGCGTCTCGCCGGCCGCTGCGCGCGCCACTTCTTCCTTGAGCGTGTAGTCCGGCCGCCATGGCAGCACCGTGAACTCGCCGATCCGGTCCAGCAGCGTCTTTTCATTGATCTGACGTGGCGTCGCGTTCTGCCGGAGCGGCGGCAACGGCGCCTGGATCACCCGGTCTGACAGCAAGTCCGTATCGGCCACGAGTTCGCCGCCCGGCAGATAAAGCCTGACCCGGGTAGCTTCCGGCACCATCAGGCGACGCAGGACTTCGCGCGCGTTGCGCTCGACCAGCGATGGTTCCGGCTCGCCTTTCGTGGCGGTGTCGGCGAGCGCGCTCGCGATTAGTTCGCCCTGCGTGGAGAGGCTTTCCGCCTTCGCACGGATCAGCTGCGCCCGCATTTCCGCGAGCAGCAGCGCACCCGCCGCGAGGATGGCGAAGCCGACGAGATTCCAGAAGAAGAGAAGCCGGGTGATGCGCGAGCTGAGCAGCCCGCGCCGCGACGCCTCACGCCTCGTTGTAGCGGTACCCGACGCCGTAGAGCGTTTCGATGGCGTCGAAGTTGTCATCGATCTCCCGGAACTTCTTTCTCAGCCGCTTGATGTGGCTGTCGATGGTGCGGTCATCGACATAGACCTGATCATCGTACGCCGCGTCCATAAGGTGATCGCGGCTTTTGACATAACCGGGGCGGGTCGCAAGCGCCTGCAGGATGAGGAATTCCGTCACCGTCAGGCGCACGGGATCGCCGTTCCAGGTGCAGGCGTGGCGGTTGGGGTCGAGCGTGAGCTTGCCGCGCACGAGGGGCTTCTTGTCGCCGCTCTCCTGCCCGGGGATGGCTCCCTTGGTGCGGCGCAGCAGCGCCTTCACGCGCTCGTTCAGGAGGCGCTGGGAGAAGGGCTTCTTGATGTAGTCGTCCGCGCCGACGTTGAAGCCGACCACCTCGTCCATCTCGTCGTCCTTCGACGTCAGGAAGATGACCGGGAGGTTGGAGGTCTGGCGCAGGCGCTTCAAGACCTCGATGCCGTCCATGCGGGGCATCTTGATGTCGAGAATGGCGATGTCTGGCGGGGTCTCCGCCAGCGCCGCCAGCGCCGTCGCCCCGTCGTGATAGGCGCGTACGGTGTGGCCTTCCGCCTCGAAGAAGATCTTCAGGGAGGCGAGGATGTTCTCGTCGTCGTCGACCAATGCGATGGCGGCCATCAGCGTTTCGCGCCCCGTTTCCGATTCATGACTTGCGCATATAGAGGCTCGCGCCCCGCAGGGAAACCGCCGCGGTCGGTCATCAGGCCGGACATTAGCCGGTCCTTAGCCGCTTGTGGCCCATGATGGGCGCATGTCCCGTATCGGCGAGACCCCTGCGATCCTGCGTTTCCAGGAGCTGCTCACCGGCGTTCGCGACGCTGGGGACCAGCGCGCGACCGCCCGGGCGGTGATGGCGGAAGACTTCCAGCGCCTCATGGTCGGGGACCGCTGGCCGGGTCGGACCCGTCTGGAAATGTTGAGCGAACTCGCCCGGGTGGCCGCCACGGGCCCTTTGCCCATCAAGGAGCGCGAGGCGGTGCTGGCCGAACTCGGCCGCCTCGCCCTGCGCATCCTTTGGAGCGAGGGCCTTTTTGGTGAAGCGCTGACCCCCGCCGCTCCGCCGACCGACGCCATCACCCGCCTGCTGGAACTCGCCGCGTCGGACCTCCTGCCCGAAGGCCCGGCGTTTCGCGTAGTGATGCAGCGCGCGAAGGCGCTCTTGCGTCGTCACGATGTGGCGGCGGCGCTGATCAACGATGTGGATATGCGCGAACGCCTGCTCGACCTGCTCGCGCAGGCTGAAGAACGCGTGCGCGAGATCGCCGCCTGACCGATCAATCCCGGCAAAACCCCTCGCCGACCTTGATCACGAGACAATCCGATTTTCCGGCGAGATACTTGAGGCCGGTATCGCCGCCATTGCCGGCCCGGATGGTTTCCTGCGCGCCGTCACGCTCGAAGCGGATGATCGCGCCGTCATTTGCACCGGTAAACGTGATCGGGCCGTCCAGCGTCGTTTCACTGATCGCGTACACACCCGGCGCATCGCCGGCGCCAATCTTGAGCATCGTGCCCTCGACACCGGTCCAGTCGCCGATCCACGCATCGGTCGCCGGAGGCGGTTTCTTTTCGGCGGTCGCCGTGGCTTCGACGTTGTCTTCCGCCTTGGGCGCGGGCGCAGGGCTGCAGGCTGCGAGCACGAGAGCGACGAAAATCATTCGGCGCATATGCGCCTCCTTTTCTGATCGACGGCGGCATCCATACAGCATGAACCGCGTGCGGCGAAACCGTGGCGATCGCAACACTGCATTGAAACCGGAACCACGCCTCACCGCGAAACGTACTCCAACCGGACACCAAAGTTCGGATTTCGCGGGAGAAAACCCATGAAGACACAGATCGCCATCATAGCACTCGCAGCCCTCGCTGCCGCGTGCGGTTCCACGCCGGGCTCGCGCGCGGTTTCCGGTGCAGTGCTCGGCGGCGCGGCGGGCGCGGCCATCGGCAATAATGTCGGCGACGGCGATGCTGGTCGGGGCGCGGCCATTGGCGCGATCGGCGGCGCAATTGCAGGCGCAGCGACGACGCCGTCCAACCAGGCGCCGAACAACCGTCGAGAACGGTATGACGAGCGCTCGGGTCGCTACTATTACTACGATCCGGGCACGGGCCGTTACTTCTACGAAAACGGTCAGCCTTATCCGTAAACGTATCGATTGAATGTAACGAGCGTCGCCTCGCCAGACGGGGCGGCGCTTTTGCGTTCAGTGCGCCGCAGCCCACGTCCTTGCGGCCTTCGCCTCCACCGTCAGCGGCACGGTGATCGGCACCGCCGGTTCGTGCGCGTTCTCCATCACGCGGCGGATGACGGGCATGACCTTTTCAGCTTCACCTTTCGGCGTCTCGAACACGAGTTCGTCGTGGACCTGCAGCAGCATGCGCGTCTGCGGGCTCTCCGCGCCGAGTACCGCCGGCAGGCGCATCATCGCGCGACGGATGATATCCGCAGCAGCGCCCTGCAGCGGCGCGTTGATGGCCTGACGTTCGGCGAAATTGCGTTCCGCCGGATTTTTGGACGCGATGCCCGTGAGATGCACGCGTCGACCGAACACCGTCTCCACATAGCCGTTGGCGCGGGCGAAGGCGCGCATCTTCTCCATGTAATCCTTGATGCCGGGAAAGCGCTCGAAGTAGCGCTTGATGTAGGCGTCCGCCTCGCTGCGCTCTATGCCGAGATTGCGCGCGAGGCCGAAGGCGGAAATGCCATAGATGATGCCGAAATTGATCGCCTTGGCCTGACGCCGCACCATCGGGTCCATACCTACGATGGGCGTGGCGAACATTTCCGACGCCGTGAGCGCGTGGATATCCACGCCGTCCGCAAACGCCTGCTTCAGCTGCGGAATGTCGGCCACATGCGCGAGCAGCCGCAGCTCGATCTGCGAATAGTCCGCCGAAATGAGCACGTTGCCGTCGTCGGCGATGAACGCCTCGCGGATGCGGCGGCCCTCGTCTGTGCGGATCGGGATGTTCTGCAGGTTCGGATCGTTGGACGACAGTCGGCCTGTCGTGGTGGCGGCGAGTGCATAGCTCGTGTGGACGCGCTTGGTCTGCGGATTGATCGCCTCGCGCAGCGCTTCGGTGTAGGTGGAACGCAGCTTCTGCAGCTGGCGCCAGTCGAGCAACACGCGTGGCAGTGCATGGCCAGCCGCCGCAAGGTCTTCCAGCACGCTCGCGTCCGTCGACCAGGCGCCGGTCTTGGTCTTCGTGCCGCCCGGCAGCTTCATTTCATCGAAGAGGATTTCGCCGAGTTGCTTGGGCGAGCCTATGTTGAACTCCTTGCCCGCGATCTCCTTGGCCTCGGCCTCCATCGCCAGCATGCGCTGCGCGAATTCGCCGGACATGCGCGACAGCTCCTGCGGATCGACCTTGACGCCCGCGCGCTCCATGGCGCCGAGCACTTCGGGCATGGCCCGTTCGAGCGTCTCGTACACCGTGCGCAACCGCGCCGCCGCGAGATCGCGTCGCAGCTTCTCCCAGAGCCTCAACGTGACGTCGGCGTCTTCCGCGGAATAGCGCGTCGCGACGTTCACCGGCACACGATCAAAGGTGATCTGCGACTTTCCCTTCCCCGCGACGTCCGCAAATCCGATGGGCCTGTGGCCGAGGTGCAGTTCGGAGAGCTCGTCCATGCCATGATTATGGGCGCCAGCGGCGAGTACGTAGGACATGAGCATGGTGTCATCGATCGGCGCGACGCGAAGGCCATGCGCGGCAAAGATGTTCATGTCGTACTTGATGTTCTGGCCGATCTTGAGGACGGCGCTGTCTTCCAGCAGCGGCTTCAGCGCAGCGAGCGCCGCCGCCATCGGTATCTGCTTGATTTCCACCCGCTCGGCGCTCGGCGCGGGCTCTGCGGCGAAGAGATCGCCATTGCCGGGTACCGGCGTGCTCGGATCGATGTGCGCGAGCGGTATGTAACAGGCCTCATTGACGTTGGTCGCGAGGGACACGCCGCAAAGCGATGCATGCACACCCAGACCGCAGGTCTCCGTATCCACCGCGACGCGCCCCAGCGTGTAGGCGCGTGCAATCCAGCGCTCAAGCGCCGCCATCGTGTCGACGGTCTCGTACTTCTCGAAATCGAACGGCTGCGCCGATGGCTCCAGCGCAGCGCCCGGCTCGGGCATCTGCGGCACGAGCGCGTCCGGATTCCTGGCGAGTTGCTCGCGCACCCGCCGCCCGAGCGTGCGCAACTCCATATCATCGAGAAACTTCAGCAGCACGCCATCCTCGAAGTCGCGCACAGCAAACGACTCCAGCGTCTCCTCGACCGCCACGTCGTCTTTCAGCGTGACGAGTTCCTTGGAGATGCGGATGAGCTCAGCGTTGTTCTGGATACTTTCGCGGCGCTTGGGCTGCTTGATCTCCGCCGCGCGTTCCAGCACCGCCTCCAGCGTGCCGAACATGCCAATGAGTTCCGCAGCCGTCTTCGGGCCGATGCCGGGCGCGCCGGGCACGTTGTCGACACTGTCGCCCATCAATGCCTGCACATCGATGACCTTGTCCGGCGTGACGCCGAACTTCTCCATCACCGCTTCCGGCCCCAACGCCTTCGATTTCATCGGATCGTAGAGCTCGATCACGTCGTCGACGATGAGCTGCATCAGGTCCTTGTCGGACGAGACGATGAGCACCTTCGCGCCCCGTCGTGCGGCGTCACGCGCATAAGTGGCGATGAGATCGTCGGCCTCGAATCCTTCCATGTCGACAGCCGGCGCGCCGAATGCGCGGGTTGCTTCGCGGATGATCGGAAACTGCGGGATGAGGTCTTCGGGCGGCGGCGGGCGCTGCGCTTTGTACTTCGGGTAGATCTGCTTGCGGAAGGTCTCTTCCGAGCGATCGAAGATCACCGCGAGGTGCGTCGGCGCGTCCGGGCCCTTCATGTCGTTCAGGAACTTGAACAGCATGTTGCAGAAGCCGCTGACCGCGCCGATCGGCAGTCCGTCCTTCTGGCGGGTGAGCGGCGGCAGCGCGTGGTAGGCGCGGAAGATGTATCCCGAGCCGTCGATGAGCCAGACGCGGGATTTTGAATCGATGGGAGCGGTCATGGCCCAAGCATAGGCGCCCCGGCCCCGCCCGTCAGCCGTCCTTCAGAAACAAGGCGTTGTAGTTGAACGGCGCGCCGGCCTTCTGAGCCAGAACATCGCTGTCCCCGGTTTCCAGGAAGGCCTCGGTGGCGGCGCGCACGGCGGTCCATGCGGCGGCGGCTACACCGGTGGCGGCCGAGAGCCGGCGCACCCCGATCCGCTCCAACTCTGCTGCGGGCGGCAGGCCTGCACGGGCCATGGCGTTCACCGGCAGCCCGACCTCGCCGACCACCGTCGCCAATCCCGCCGCGTCGATCAGCATAGGTACGAAGAGCCCGCTGGCGCCGGCGTCACGCAGCGCTTTGCCCCGCTTCAGACCCTCCGTCATTGCCGCCTCCGCAGGCACCAGCTGCTTCAGCCAGACATCCGTGCGCGCGTTGATGAAGAGATTGACGCCTTCACGTTCCGCCGCAGCGCGCACGGCGGCGACCTTGCGGACATGCAGTTCATGCGACTCGCGCCCGTCCTCGATGTTGATGCCCACGGCGCCGACGCGGATCAGTGCAGCGATGTTCTCCGCCACATCCGCCGGATCGTCCGCGTACCCGCCTTCGGCGTCCACGGTGACCGGGACCGAGACCACCCGTGCGATTTCCTCAATGGTCGTCACGAGCTTGGATACCGGCAGATGGTGGCCGTCTGCAAAGCCATGCGCCCAGGCGACCGCGGCGCTGGACGTGGCGATGGCCTTTGCGCCGGCGCTCTCGATGATGCGTGCGGAGGCGGCATCCCAGGCATTGGGCAGGCGCAGGACGGCGGGCCCCGCGTGCAGGGCATGGAAGGCGGCGGCGTCAGGCATGGGCGGCTCCCTCGGACTTCTCCCGACAATACGCCGTTCCCGGTTCCCGCGCCCGCCGAAATCGGACATCTTCAATGCCGCTCCGGCGCCGGCGCCACAGCGGCGCTCCAATCGCAGCTCCTCGCTTGTTCCCTGCCGGGCGCGCGTGTCTATGGTGGGACATTACGGGGTTGAAACACCCTGAGGGCGTCGGGGTTGAGGCATGTCGGGGGCTATCCCCATCACCGGTCCACAGACGGACCGGGCACGGATTGCGCCCGTGCCCGACTGGGTCGTGCACGACCCCTACGACAGTCCTACCGTACCAGAGGAAATCTTTGTGGCCGGCGGGCGCTGCATGCTGCTCGACGATACGCAGGTGGATCTCGTGGGGCCTGTGCGCTCCTGGCATGGCCGGTACGTCGAACGCGTCATGACGAACTCCGGCGCCGAGCGGGCTGCGCAGTTCTCGATGCCGTTCGATCCGATCTGCGAAACCGTGGAAATCCACTTCGTGCGCGTGCGTCGCGGCGACAAGGTCATAGATCACGCCAAGCCCGAAGCGTTCGAAGTCTTTCGGCGCGAGCGCAGCCTTGAGCGCCTCGTCTTCGACGGACGCCTGACAGTCCATCTGGTTATTCCTGACGTGCGTCCCGGCGACGTGGTCGAGACGAGCTACACCATCATTGGCGGCAACCCGATCCTGCGTGGCAAGCACGCCGCGTGGATCGCGTTCGAGTGGGGCCAGGCCATGATGGAGACGCGCCACCGCCTGCGCACGCGCGTCGATCGCCCCATCCACTTTCGCGGCGTGAACGGCACGCCGGAGCCGGAGGTCACCGAGCAGGACGGCATCATCGACCGTCGCTGGCGGGCGGTGCGCCGCCCGGCGGTGGAGACCGAAGACCTCGCGCCGCCGTGGGAGATCTCGCGCGCGGAAATCCAGTTCTCGGAATTCGAGTCCTGGGATGAAGTCGCCGAACTCTTCACGCCGCTCTACGAAACGGACTCCGATCTCCCCGCCGATCTGCAGGAAGCGGTCGATATCATCGCGCAGGGCAGCGTCACACCCGCCGATCGCGCGGCGGAGGTGCTGCGTTTCGTGCAGCGCAGTCTGCGCTATCTCTCGCTGTCCATCGCCGAGGGCGGGTTGCAACCGCGACCTATCGAAACCGCGTGGACGAGCCGCTACGGCGACTGCAAGGATGCCGCCCGCCTTTACACCGCTATCGCACGCCGCGTCGGGCTCGACGCCTGCCCTGCGCTCGTCAACACGCGACAGGGCGAAGGCCTGAACGAGTGGCTGCCGACGGCGTCGGCATTCGACCACTGCATCGTGCGCGTGATCGTGGACGGCAAGGCGCATTGGCTCGATCCCACACGCCGCAACCAGGAAGGCGCGCTGGAGCACATCTACAAGGCGTTTTACGGATGGGCGCTGCCGCTTGCGCCGGGCGTAAATGCGCTCTCGTTCATGGGGCCGGTGCGTCCCGATCACACCGTCGACGTCAAGGAGCGCGTCGTGTTCGGCCCGAAGCCGAGCTCGCCCGCGACCTACGAATGGCGCACAACCTATTCATCCTGGCGCGCCGACGACCTGCGCGAGCGCATCGCCAATGAGGGCCTGAGCGCCGTTGCGAAAACCTATCTCCGGCAGTTGCAGGACGTGTGGCCCGGCCTCGTCGCGCTGGAGCCCATGCGCTTCGAGGATGCGCCCGAGAACAACAAGCTCACCACCATCGAACGCTACGAAATTCCCGCGCCGTGGAAGCGTGTCGAAGGCGGTCGCGTCGAGTTCGCAACGAAAGACTACTTCATCAGCGCCGATCTTTCCGATCTCCCCGCCAACGGCTCACGCAAGCGCGACGTGCACCTGGGACGTCCGCGAGAAGCGACGCGCACCGTTGAGCTTGAACTGCCGGTAAACTGGCCCTCCGACGGCTGGAACGTGGCCGTGGAGGCGCCTGGCGCCATCTACGAGACCGCGCTGCTGCGTGACCGGAAGAAAAAGCGTCTGTTCACCCTCACCCAACGCCTGCTGGTCGAGCGCGACACCATGCCGGCAGCGGATGCGCCACGCTACGTCGAACTCGTGGCCGCCATGCGTAAGGGCTCCGATGTCGTGATCACCTCCGCCACAGCAGGCGACGCCTTCGCACAGGCCGGTCCGCGCGCGAACTGGGTGGATGTCCTGCGCCTTACCTTCATCGTCGCGGTCGTGCTCGCAGCCGTCGTGCGCTTCCTCGGATCGAACTGACCCGTTTTCCGGGACGCGTGCGCCTCCTTTGACGAAGAGGACGGCGCCATGCGGATCATGCCTGCGGACTGGAACAAGAAGGCCGGACGCTTCAGCGCGTGGACCGATCCACGCGAACACGCCTTTACCCTCGATGTTCCGGCGGGCTGGACGATCGACGGAGGCCTCTACCGGCTCGACGCCACGCAGGTGCATGTGCAGGTGCACGCGTTCGCGCCGAACGGGGCCGGCATGGTGTTCCTCGGCGACGCACAGCGGCCGAAGAACTATGTCGAACCAAACATGCAACTCGCCCAGCTCGGCCTGCTGCAGGGCGCCAATTACAGCCCAAACGGTGGCGCGCCGTGGCTATGCTGGCCGTTTCTGCCGGCGGATCAGTATGCGCAAGGCTGGCTGCAGCAGCGATTTCCCGATGCGCGCGTGACCTTCGGCCGCCCGCGTCCGGATGTCGAACAGCGCTACAACGCCGTAGCTGCGCAAGGCGGCATGAATGTCCGCTACAGCGCCGAGGAATTCGATCTCGCCTTCGCGGACGGTCGCACGGGCTTTCTGACGGTCACGACGAGCGTGTTTCCGTCATCGATGGCGTCGATGTGGCAGGTGATCGATTTCGGCGGCTTCATCGCCGCGCCCGGCGATCCTGAGAATGTCGGCGCGGCCTTCGCGCGGATGATCGGCACGATCGCCCTCGACCCAAGCTGGCACGCGCAGCAGAACCGCATGAGCGAGCAGACCGCCGCCGCAAGCCTCGCCGCCATCCGCGACGCACGCGCCCACCAGCAACAGGCTTTCGACCAGCGCTGGGCTGCCGCCGAACAGCAGCAACAGTCCTACAACGACCGCTGGGACGCCGACGAAAACCGCCAGCGCGAACAGCGCCACGCGATGGGGAATACCGTCGAACTCTATGACCCTGAAACGGGCGAGCGCTTCGAGACGCAGAACACTTCGAACTACTATTGGCGCGACCCGACCCTCCATGATCCCACCGCCGTGGGAAGCGACGCCGATTTCAATCCCGATCCCGCACAGCTGCGACGGCTGAAGAAGATTGGCCCCGACGGAAATCCGGAAACATGAGCACAAACCTGTATCGCAATCCTCGCGCCTGGCGCGCACGCGTGGCGCAGGCAGCCATCTGGATCGGGCTGGTGGCGCTCGCGACCATTCCGCTCAACGCACCGCCGCCAACGGATGCGGATACCGCAGTCTATATCGGCGGCATGTTGCTCATGATCGGCGCAGTCATCGGCATGGAAATCTACCTCCGCCGCTATGTGGTGGCGATCGATGTGTCGGAGGGCGGCGCCGACTTCACGACGCTTGCCACGCTCGGCCATCGCCGCAAGCGCCACGGTCGCGGCGAGTTGCGCTACGCGGGCGAGCGGCAGGACCGGTTCATCGCACCCGGAGCGCCCAGTGTAAAGAACGAGTGGATTTCCATTCACGACAACCGCGGGCGCTTCGCCTACGTTCTGGACATCACGCCGCCGGCGACAATCGACGCGAAGGCGCTGAAGCGCGCCCTCGGCTGATCAGCCGAAGATGCGCGGCGCGATCCAGAAGCCGACGGCAGTGAGAATGAGCAACGCCGCGACGTTGACGCCGAATCCGCGTCCCATCATCTGCGCCACGCTCGTCTTGCCGGTGCCGTAGGCGACCGCGTTCGGCCCGGTGCCCGCAGGCATCATGAAACCGCACGACGCCGCGATCGCCGCAGGCACGATCATCGTCAGCGGATCAACGCCCGTCGCCACCGCCAGCACGCCGAGCACCGGGAGCAGCATGGTGATGGTCGCCACGTTCGACATGAATTCCGTCAGCGCGATCACGAGTACGGTGACAGCCAGCACGATGACGACGGGCGGCATGCTGGAAAGCACGCCGAGCTGATCGCCCATCCAGCCGGCGAGTTTCGTGCGCTCCATCGCCTCGGCGAGCGAAATGCCGCCGCCGTAGAGCAGCATGACGCCCCAGGGCGCGCGTTTGGCTTCGTCCCACGTCAGCAGTGCGCGCTCAGGCGCAACACGTCCGGCAGGAATGAACATCATGGCTATGGCGCCCGCGATGACGATGCTCATGTCCGTGACGCCGGTGAGACCGAGTTCGCCGCGAATGAACTCTCCTGACACCCACAGCGAGATCACTGCGGCAAAGACCCAAAGAACACGCGCTTCCGGCGTCGTCATGCGCCCCAGCAGCCCGAGCTCGCGCCTGATCTCGCCCGATGCGCCTTTGTCGGCGCCGCCCTTCAGGCCCATGCGCGCGGTGACGAGCCACCACGCCGCCGGCAACACGAGCAGCATGGTCGGGACGCCCAGAGCCATCCAGTCCGCAAAGGACACAGTGCGCCCGAGCGACTCCTTCATCCAGCCCATGGCGATGAGATTGGTGGGCGTGCCGATCGGCGTGGCCACCCCGCCGATGGAAGATGCGTAGGCGACTCCGAGCACCATCGCGGCGGCAAATTTGTCACGTGTTTCAGCACTCGTCACCGCAGCAGCGGCGGTGGAGAGCGCGATGGGCATCATCATCAACGCGGTCGATGTGTTGGAAATCCACATCGAGATGAAGGCCGTGGTCAGCATGAAGCCGAACACCATGGCGCGGGGACGGTCGCCGACGCGGGCGAGCACGTTGAGCGCGATGCGCCGGTGCAGGTTCCAGCGCTCGATGGCGAGCGCGGTAAACGATCCGCCCAGCAGCAGCAGCACGATGGGATTGGCGTAAGGCGCAGCGGCCTGCTTTTCCGTGCCCGCACCCGCGAGCGGAATGATCACGAGCGGCAGCAAGGATGTGGCCGCGATCGGGATGGCTTCCGTCGCCCACCAGACCGCCACCCACACGGCCAGCCCCGCCATGCGCAGCGCTTCGACCGTCAGGCCTTCCGATGGCGGCAGGAATGCTATGACGGCAAACAGCGCAGGCCCGACCCAGAAGCCGATGCGCTGCGCGAGCGTGCGCCGGCCCTCCCCGGCGTCGCCTTCGTCAGTGATCGTGGTCACCGGCGCCCACCGCGAGCACAAAACGGCGGTCGCAATAGAGGCATTCGACGAAATCCGCCTCGCCCATGTCGTAGAAGACGACCGGATGGCCGAGCGCGCCACCGCCGCCGTCACACTTCAGGCGGCGCGACGTCACGGTGATCACCTCGGGCGCGGGGAGCGCGTTGGGCTGGCCCGGCGTCATCTGCGCATCTTCGTGGTGGCTGGCCATGACTTCAAAGCTCTGTGATTGAATTCGTCCGCGACGCCCCGTACCTAGAGCGCGCCGCCTCGGCGCGTCAACGCGCGCGCTGGCCGCCCCCTGCCTCAAGGTCATCCCATGCGCGATCCGAGCCCGCACGCCCCCGACTTCGCCATCGTCGCGCACGGGCTGGAAAAGACTTATCGCGGCGACCGCAAGACCCCGCCGAAGCAGGCGCTGAAAGGCATAGACCTCGCCATTCCGCGCGGCTCCTTCTTCGGCCTGCTGGGGCCGAACGGCGCGGGCAAATCGACGTTCATCAACATTCTCGGCGGCCTCGTGGTGAAAACGGGCGGACGCGCCTCCATTTGGGGCTACGACATCGACGCCGATCCGCGCAACGCGCGCGGCGCCATCGGCATCGTGCCGCAGGAACTCAACATGGATCCCTTCTTCTCCCCCTGGGAGTCGCTGGAGATGCAGGCGGGGTTCTACGGCGTGCCGAAGGCGGAGCGTCACACCGAGGAAATCCTCAAGGCTGTCGGACTCTGGGACAAGAAGGACGCCTATGCGCGCACGCTGTCGGGCGGCATGAAGCGGCGGCTTCTCGTGGCGAAAGCGCTCGTGCATCGCCCGCCGGTCGTCGTTCTCGATGAGCCGACAGCGGGCGTCGACGTGGAATTGCGCCGACAGCTATGGGCCTATGTGAAGGAGCTGCACGCGCAGGGTACAACCATCGTGCTCACCACGCATTATCTCGAGGAAGCGCAGGAACTCTGCGACACCATCGCGATCATCAACCATGGCGCGGTGATCGCGTGCGAGCCGACGCCGCAGATCCTGCGCCGCCTCGACAAGCGCACGCTCGTCATCTCGCCACAGACTGAGCTGACTGCGGTGCCGGCAGGCTTCGACGGCATCGACACCGCAATCCGCGCGGACGGCGCGCTCGCGCTCACCTTCTCCAGCGGCGCACATTCAGTGGAGAGCCTGCTGGAGCGTGTGAAAGCGGCCGGTGTCGCCATCAAGGACCTCAAGACCGAAGAGCCGGATCTCGAGGACGTCTTTGTTTCGATGACCAGCGCCCAGCGCTGAACTCAGGGCGGAACGGTTCCAGCTTGACGTCACCCATGTCGTTTAGTATTAAACTACTTAGCTCAACGCCGAACCGGATGCCGCCATGCTCTCTCGCCGCCATGTGCTGACCGTTCTCGCCGGCGCCCCGGCGCTCACGAGCCTGAGCGCCTGCGCGCCGTCCGGCCTGCCCGATCCGGTCGCCGCATGGCGCACGCCCGGCGCCGGGGAGGCCGACCCCCGTCGTCATGCGCTTGCGCACGCCATTCTCGCGCCGAACCCGCACAACAAGCAGCCCTGGCTCATCGACCTGCCCGGCGCCGACGAAATCATGCTCACGCCAGATCTCACGCGCATGCTGCCTGTCACCGACCCGCCGAACCGCCAGATCACCATCGGCTGCGGCGCTTTCCTCGAACTGCTCGATCTCGCGGCGCGCGAGAACGGCCATCGCGCCGAGATCACGCTCTGGCCCGAAGGCGAACCGCAACCCGTGCTCGACGGCCGACCGATCGCGCACATCCGCTTGGTGAAGGACGCGGGCGCCACGAAAGACGCACTCTACCGGCAGATCACCGAACGCCGCACGAACCGCGAGCCCTTCGACGTTGCGCGCCTCCCTGCCGGCGCCGATATCGACGCCGTGGTCGCCATGGCGCGCGGCGGTAGTCTGACCGCAGACAAGGTAGTGGACGCCCCCGCCGTGGCGAAGCTACGCGATCTGGTGTGGCGCGGCTGGACGCGAGAAATGGCGACGCCCGCGGCGCTGAAGGAAAGCGTCGATGTCATGCGCATCGGCGCGCGCGAAATCGCCATGCACCGCGACGGCATCGCAATGGACGGCCCGATGATCGAAGTGCTGAAGGCCGTCGGCATGCTCAGTCGCGAGGCCATGCTCGATCCGAAGTCCGAGGCTAACAAGCAGGGCGCGGCCATCTGGAAACCGCTCGCGGAGACGTCCCCGGCCTTCGTGTGGATTCGCAGCGCCGACAACAGCCGCGCCACCCAGATCGCCGTTGGACGCGCTTATGCGCGCGCCAATCTTGAGGCAACCGCGCGGGGCCTCGCCATGCACCCGTGGAGCATGGCGCTGCAGGAGTACCCCGAGATCGCAGACCTTTATGCCGAGCAGCAGGCCATGCTGGGCGGGACGGCGGCGGCCCCGGTGCAAATGCTGTCGCGGATCGGCTATGGCAAGACCGTGAAGCCCGCGCCGCGCCGGGGATTGTCGGAACACCTGAAAGCATGACTAAGACGACCGCGACGCCGCTGCGCTATTCCGAAACCGATCCGCTCGCCTTCAAGGTCCTGAACGAGATCGGCATCATCGCGCAGCTCGCCCGGGTCGAACTTGAGCGCGCGACCGGGGACGCGTTGTCCGGCGCCGGATTTTCCGTCCTCAATCATCTCGCGCGGCTGCCTGGCGTGTGGGCGCCGGCGCGTCTGGCGCGCGCCTTCCAGGTGACGAAAGGCGCGATGACCAACACGCTGCAACGGCTGGAAGCCGAAGGCTATGTGAAGATCGTCGACGATCCCAAGGACGGCCGCGCCAAGCACGTGACCATTACGCGGAAGGGCCTCAAGGCCCGCGACGCCGCGCTCACAGGGTTGACGCCGCTGTTGAAGGAACTGACGAAGACGGTCGGCGCCGAGACGTTCCGCGATCTGCTCCCCGGTCTTGCACGCCTGCGCAGCGTGCTCGACGCCGCTCGCGACGCGTGACCATGCCGCGTTCGACCGAGCTCTCCTCCGCTGACGCGCGGCGCATCGCCATCGCGGCGCAGGGCTTCTCCGCAGAGCGTCCCGCCGCCGTCACGCGCCGCCATGTGTGTGCGCTCGCCGAACGTCTCGGCGCCATCCAGATCGATTCGGTGAATGTGGTCGCGCGCTCCCACTATCTCCCGCCCTTCGCGCGCTTCGGCGCCTATCGGCATGCCACGCTGGAAGACGCCGCCTGGGGCAAGAAGCCGGACCTCTTCGAATACTGGGGACATGCCGCGTGCCTGATGCCGGTGGCACTGCAGCCGCTGCTGCGCTGGCGCATGGCGCAGGCGGAACACCGCACCGTCTGGGGCGGACGCGATCTCGACCGCGACTTCCGCAAATATGCGGAGGGCATCCTCAAGAAAATCGCCGCGCGCGGCCCCGTGACCGGCGGCGACTTCGCCGACGAGAAACGCGAAGCAGGCTGGTGGAACTGGAGCAAAGGCAAGCAGGCGCTGGAATGGCTCTTCTATGCCGGCCACATCACCACGCGCACGCGGCGCAACTTCGAGCGCGTGTATGACCTCACCGAGCGGGTCTTGCCGGAAGCCATCGTCGATGCGCCGACGCCGTCGACAGAAGACGCGCACCGCGACCTCCTGCGCATCGCCGCGCGCGCTATGGGCGTCGCAACGGAGCATGACCTGCGCGACTATTTCCGGATGCCGGTGGCGGAGACGCGCACGCGCCTTGCAGAACTTGTCGAGGAAGGCGCGCTGCGAAAGGTGAGCGTCGAGGGGTGGGACAAACCCGCTTTTCTCGATCCCGCGGCGAAGCGTCCGCGTCGCGGCGCAGCCGGCGCGCTGCTCTCGCCGTTCGACTCGCTCATCTGGTTTCGCGCGCGCACGGAACGGTTGTTCGGCACGCGCGTGAAGCTCGAAATCTACACGCCCGCCGCCGATCGCCAGCACGGCTACTACGTGCTTCCTTTCCTGCACGATGACGCGATCGCCGCGCGCGTCGATCTGAAGAGCGATCGCCACGCAGGCGTGCTGCGGGTACAGGCGGCGCATCTGGAGCCCGGCGCCCCGCGCGCGGAAACCATCGACGCGCTCACCTCGGAACTGCGCGCGATGTCGGTTTGGCTCGGGCTGAACGGCGTAGCGGTGGCGCGTCGCGGCGATATCGCCACATCGCTCGCCCGCGCGCTGCGCTAGACGCGACGGATCACTTTCAGGGTGGCGCCTTCGACGCCGAGAATCGATACCGCGTCCCCGGCGCCGATGGCGTCATCGCTCTCTGCGCGCCACTCGCTGTCGCCAAGCTTCACGCGGCCGAGGCCGTTCTCGAATGGCCCCGCCGCTACACCCGAGGCGCCGACGAGCATCTTGCCGCGATCGTTGAGTTCACGGTCGCCGGTCTTCAGCCACTTGCCCTTGAGATAGCGGCGGCCAGAAAGCGTGAGGCCGATCGTGACGGCGCCGAAGGCCAGCATCTGGAACGCGAGCGGCAGCGGAAACACCAGCAGCAGCACGGCGGTGATCCACGCGGCCACCGCCGGCCAGAGCAGGTAGGTGGTGCCGGTCGAAAGCTCCGCGATCAGCAAAACCAGTCCGATGCCGAACCAGTGCCACGGCGTCACTTCCGCTAAGAAAGAGGCGATCGAACTGTCCATGCTTGAAAGATAGCGATCTCCGGGGCCGGCGAAATCCCCGGCGCAGGCAAAATCGGACTTGTATATTACTGATCCGTCAGTAATATACCGATCATGGCTGAAAGACCTGACCCCGAAGCCCGCTGGCGGCGTCGCGCCAAGGCCCGGCCGGACGAAATCCTGAACGCGGCGCTCGATTCATTTCTGGAAAAGGGCTTTGAAGCGGCCCGCATGGAGGACGTGGCGGCCAAGGCCGACCTCTCCAAGGCCGGCGTCTATCTCTACTTCGAGAGCAAGGAAGCGCTGCTCAAGGCGCTGATCGTGCGCGAAGTGGCGCCCGTGGCGCAGCGCGCCGAAGCGCTGGCCGCAAGCGGCGCGGCCGATCCCGAAGCGGCGTTGCGGATGATCGCTGCATTCGCGCTGTCGAGGCTCACCGATCCGCGCGTGTTCGCGGTGCCGCGCCTCGTCATCTCCATCTCCAACCGCTTTCCCGATATCGCAACGTTCTACAAGACCGAGGTGATAGACCGCGCCCGCGCCGCGCTCACCTCCATCGTGCGCGCCGGAACCGCGCGCGGCGTCTTCCGCGACATCGACCCCGACATCGCCGTACGGCTCATCATCGGCCCCTTCATGTTCGAAGCGCTGTGGCGACACGTCTTCGCTGGAGAGCCCGGTATTACAGACGCCGACGCCGTGCTCGATCTGGTGATGGGCGTTCTCAAACGCGGGGATCCGCAATGAAGCCGGTGTTCTTCGGCGCCTTCGTCCTCGTTGCGATGGCGACCGCGTGCAGCAAGCCCGCGGCCGAAACGCTCGCCGGCTATGGCGAGGCGCAATACGTCTATCTCGGCCCGATGGATGGCGGACGCGTGGCGACGCTTCTCGTGCGCGAGGGCGACATGGTTGCCGAAGGCGCAGTGCTGGCCAACCTCGACACTGCGCGCGTAACAGCGTCCGCCGAAGGCGCGGGTTCGACCGAGGCGGCGCAGGCGCGCAGCGTGCGCGCACTCGATGACGCCGTGCGGAGCGCCCAGGCCAACGCCGAACTCGCCCGCGCCACGCTCGCTCGGTCACGGGCGCTGTTCGAGCGCGGCTTCGTGGCGCGCGCGCGTCTGGACATAGACAACGCCAGCGCCCGCGCCGCCGACGCCGCCGTGGCGCAGGCGCGCTCTGAACGCGACGCCGGCGTGCGGCGCACAAGTGCAGCCTCTGCCGATACCCGCCTTGCCCGCACGCGCGTGAGCGACGCCGCCATCCGCGCACCCGCAGCTGGCCGCGTCGAACGCATCTTCCACCGGCCCGGCGAAATTGTCGGCGCGGGCGAACCCGTGCTGGCGCTGTTGCCGCCGCAGAACATGAAAGTGCGCTTCTTCGCGCCGGAGCGTGTCCTGTCGCGCCTCAGGCCCGGCGCGCGCGTCGCCATCGCATGTGACGGCTGCGTCGCAAACCTTCAGGGCCGCGTCAGCTTCGTCGCCACGGAGCCGCAGTTCACGCCGCCGGTGATCTACAGCCTCGACGAACGCGACAAGCTCGTCTTCCTCGTCGAGGCCATTCCGGACACGCCGGACGTCATACGGCCCGGCCTGCCTGTCGACGTGCGTCTCCTCCCATGACGGCCGCGAATGACGCCCCGGCGATTTCCGTGGAAGGCCTGACCAAGCGCTTCGGGGATCGCACCGTCGTCGACGATCTGGCGCTCACCGTGCCGCGCGGCGCCATTTACGGATTTCTCGGCCCCAACGGTTCCGGAAAGACGACGACCATCCGCATGGTGTGCGGTCTGCTGAAGCCCGATGCGGGCCGTGGCACGGCGCTCGGCTTCGATGTCTTGACCGAAAGCGACCGCATCAAGGAACGCACCGGCTACATGACGCAGAAGTTCTCCCTCTACGAGGACCTGTCGCTCCGCGAAAATCTCGAGTTCATCGCCCGCCTCTATCGGCTTGAGGACGTGAATGCAGGCGTCGACGGCGCACTCGACAAGCTCGGACTTTCCGAGCGCGCGGCGCAACTCGCCGGAAGCCTTTCAGGCGGCTGGAAGCAACGGCTTGCACTTGCGGCGTGCATGATCCATGCGCCGGACCTGCTTCTGCTCGACGAACCCACCGCCGGCGTCGATCCGAAGGCGCGGCGTGATTTCTGGGACGAAATCCGCCGTTACGCCCGCGAGGGCGTCACCACGCTGATCTCTACCCACTACATGGACGAGGCCGTGCAGTGCGATTCCATCGCCTACATCGCTTACGGCAAGAAGCTCGTGGACGCGCCGACCGGGGACATACCCGGGTTCCTGGGCCTGCATGCCTGGCGCGTACGATCGAACGATCTGGATGCAGCGGAAGAGGTCCTGCGCGGCGCGCCCGGCGTCGAACTCGTCGCACGGTTTGGCACGGAACTGCATGTGGCCGGCCGCGACGAGGCCGCCCTTGCTGCATCAGTCGCCAGACTGCGCGGGGCGGGCGGCAGTGCTGAACCGATGGAGGCGGGACTTGAGGAGGCCTTCATCCACCTCATGACCCTGAGCGCGGACAACTACAAATGACCACGGCGCCTCCATCCTCCTTCGCTTGGTCCCGTGTCGTCGCGGTGTTCCTCAAGGAGCTGGTGCAGATGCGCCGCGATCGCCTCACCTTCGCGGTGATGGTGATGATGCCGGTGATGCAGCTTCTGCTGTTCGGCTACGCCATCAACAACGACCCCCGCCATCTGCCGACGGCCGTTGAGGTGCGCGACGACGGGCCCATGACCCGCAGCCTTCTGGCGAGCCTGAAAGCGTCGAGCTATTTCGAAATCGTCGCCGTCGCGCGCAGCGGTGCGGAGGGAGACCGTCTCCTGCGCAACGGCGAAGTGGTGTTTCTCATCGTCATTCCCGAGCGCTTCGAGGAGCGTCTGGTGCGCGGCGAGCGTCCGCAAATCCTCATCGCCGCCGACGCGAGCGATCCTGTCGCGGCCGCGGGACCGGTCGCCGCCCTCCAGAGCATAGCGCAGACCGCCTTCGCGCCGGAATTCACCGGAGCTCTCAGTCCCCTCGCAGCGACCCTGCCGTCCTACGAGATTATCGCGCACCGCCGCTACAATCCCGCCGGCGTCACCGCGTTCAACATCGTGCCCGGACTGCTCGGCGTGATTCTCACCATGACCATGGTGATGATCACGTCCATCGCGCTCACCCGCGAGATCGAGCGCGGCACAATGGAGACGCTGCTGTCGACGCCCGTGCGCCCCGTGGAGATCATGCTGGGGAAAACGACGCCCTATATTCTGGTCGGCGCGGTGCAGACCGTGCTTGTCCTGATCGCCGGCCATCTGCTGTTTCGGCTGCCGTTCACCGGCTCCGCGCTGACCCTGCTCGCCGCGATCACGCTGTTCATCGCCGCAAACCTGATGCTCGGCTATCTGATTTCAACCGTGGCGCGGACGCAGATGCAGGCCATGCAGATGACTTTTTTCGTCTTCCTGCCGTCCATGCTGCTGTCGGGCTTCATGTTTCCGTTTCGCGCCATGCCGGCTTGGGCGCAAGGCGTTGGCGAGGCGCTGCCGCTGACGCATTTCCTGCGCATCGCCCGCGCCGTTGTGCTGAAGGGCGCCGGCTTCGACGCGACGGCGCGCGAGCTTGGCGCGCTGGGCGTCATTCTCGCCGTGCTGACCATAGCGGCGCTCGCGCGATTCCGGCGGACGCTGTGATCAGGTCTGCGGCGTCGATGTTCCGCGCGATCCGGTGAGGACGGATTCCTTCGTCAGCGTCTTCAGGCCTTCCACGAGACCCGCAAGCCCGGCCAGATCCGCCGGCACGATCACGGTGCGCTGCTGCGGACTGGAAGCGAGCAAGGCGAAGGCCTCGATGTATTTCTGGCCGAGGAAGTAGTTGATCGCGTTGACGTCGCCCTTGGCGATGGCCTCCGACACGGCGGTCGTCGCGCTCGCTTCGGCTTCGGCCGAGCGTTCGCGCGCTTCGGCGTCGCGGTAGGCGGCTTCGCGGCGGCCTTCGGCTTCCAGGATCGCCGCCTGCTTGGCGCCTTCGGCGCGGAGCACCGCGGCGGCCTTGTCGCCTTCAGCTTCAAGAATTTGCGCGCGACGCTCGCGCTCGGCTTTCATCTGGCGCGCCATGGCCTGTGTGAGGTCGGCCGGGGGCGAAAGGTCCTTGATCTCGATGCGCGTGGCCTTCACGCCCCACGGATTGGTGGCGTGATCGAGCACGGTAAGAAGCTTTGCGTTGATGAGATCACGCTGCGAAAGCACCTCGTCGAGATCCATCGACCCCACGACCGTGCGCAGGTTCGTCATCGAAAGATTGAGGATGGCGTGGTTGAGGTTTTCCACCTCGTAGGCGGCCTTGGCCGGATCGATCACCTGGATGAAGATCACCGCGTCACACAGGACGATGGCGTTGTCCTTGGTGATGACCTCCTGGCGCGGCACATCGAGCACCGTCTCCATCATGGAGATCTTGCGCCCGACTCCGTCCACGAACGGAATGAGGAAAGCCACGCCCGGCTTGAGCGTTTTTGTGTACCGGCCGAAGCGCTCGACGGTCCACTGCCGGCCTTGCGGCACGAACTTGATCGCCGAAAAACCGATCATCACGGCCAGCGCCGCGAAAATGCCGAACACGATATCCATGGCGCGAGCCTCCACTCTCTCCCAACTCTTTGAGCCAGAAGAGGAAAAGAAGCGTTAGCTCACGCCTTAACGGCGAGTTTACGCCGTGGGATTCTCAGAGCTGGCCGAGCAGGTAGTCCGCGCTCGAAACCTTGAACTCGCCGCCCTGCTCGACGTTGAGTTCGGTTACCACGCCGTCCTTGACCAGCATGGAGTAGCGCTTGGAGCGCGCGCCCATGCCGAAGCCCGAGGCGTCCATGTCGAGGCCGAGCGCCTTGGCGAACGCGCCATTGCCGTCCGCCAGCATCAGCATGTCGTCGCCGACATTCTGGTCCTTGCCCCAGGCGCCCATGACGAACGCATCGTTCACCGAGGTGCAGGCGATGAGATCGACGCCCTTGGCGCGGAACGCGTCAGCCTTGTCGCGGAACCCCGGCAGATGCTTGACCGAGCACGTCGGCGTGAAGGCGCCGGGCACCGCAAAGAGCGCGACGGTCTTGCCTGCGAAGACGTCCTCGCCGGTCATCGGTTTGGGGCCGTCCTTGGTGCCCGCCACGAAGGAGGCTTCCGGCAGCTTGTCTCCGACCTTGATCATATCGCGTCTCCTGAACCCATGTGGGTGAACCGTTGAGGGGTACATAGTCCGGCGCCCCCGGCCGTGTAACCCCTCTTGCGGAGCAAACGCGGCCCCGTCAGGTTGCGGCCATGGACGGATCCCTGACCGGCAAACTTCTGATCGCCATGCCCGGCATCGGCGACCCGCGCTTCGAGAAGTGCGTGATCGTCATGTGCATGCACACGCCCGAGGCGGCGATGGGGCTCGTGGTCAACAAGATCAAGGAAGACCTGACGCTCGGCGACGTGCTCGAACATCTCGGCGTCGAGGCGCCGGAACCGATCGCGGGCCGGCCCGTGCTGGAAGGCGGCCCGGTGAAACCCGACCGCGGCTACGTTCTGCACAGCGCCGACTTCGACGCCGGCGATGCGACGCAGTACGTAACGGAGGAACTCTCGCTCACCGCCACGCGCGACGTTCTGGAAGCGCTCGGCGAAAATCGTGCGCCGCCGCAGGCCTATGTGCTCGCTCTCGGCTATGCGGGCTGGGGCGCAGGCCAGCTTGAGAACGAACTGCACGGCAATGTATGGCTCGTCGCGGATTTCGAGCGAGGCATCATCTTCGATGATGCGCACGACAAGAAATGGACCCGCGCCATCCGCAGCATCGGCATCGATCCGAGCATGCTGACCGGCGAAAGCGGTCGCGCCTGAAAGCCTATGCCTTGATCGGCGCAGGCGCGTTCGGGTTGAGCAGCGCCTTCATCTCCGACCACGGGATCTTCACCTCGAAGTTGCCAAGCGCGTGCGGGCCGATGCTTTCCGGCGGAAACAGCACGACAAGGCCTTCCTCGGTGATGAGCCAGTTCTTGGTTTTGGTCGCCGTATCGAGCACTTCCGGCGCGCGCAGTTCGATGCCGGGGTCCATGGCGTTGAACTGACGGCGCAGATCGCGCGACACACGTTGCGCCAGCCATGCCTTCCAGCGCGCGGGCGGCGCGGAGAACACGTCCTCTTCCTTCAACGGCTCGCCGGTGGACATCACCACCGTGATGACCTTTTCGCCATTGCTCGGGCGGATTGCGGTGGCGGCGTTTTCCATCGTCGTAAAACGCACGCTGATGAGTTCGGGCCCCGCGAACGCGATACGGTAGTCGACGAATTCGCTGGTCTGGTCCGTCAGACCGTACACGGGGCGCTGGGTCATCAATTCGTTGAAGCGCCGGATCTGCGGCGTGTCGCCCTGCAGGCGCGGGAAACGGATTTCCTGCGTGATCGCCACCGGCGCGTATTCGCCGCCCCCCATTTCGGCGGCGATTTCGGCGGTGATCGGCTGCGCGCGATTCACTTCGACTGCCTGGAATGTGTAACCGCCCTGCTGCGTCACGGCCGTCGACGCCTGCTCGGCGCGCCGCTTCAGCGCGCCGCTGAGGCAGCCCTCCTGGTCGGGCGTCAGCGGGATCTTGCCTTCGCCAATTCCGCACGCGATGCGCGTCGCCTGCAGCCATTGCGTCTGGCCCTCAGCCAACTGGCGGGCGGCATCGATGGGGATATCGCCGGCAGCCTCCACGAGGCGGCTCTTTACCTGCCCGACCAGCGGCGAGAGATCGGGATCGCCGCAAAGCGCTTCGCCGAACGCCCCGCCGACCGAGCCGCACGGATCGGAAGCCGCTTCAACAACGGAGGCGGAGGTCGCCTCGGCCTTGGGCGCATCCTTGCCGTCCCTTTCACCGCACGCTGCGAGAGCGACCGTGAGCATGAGGGCTGCACTTACTGCTCCATTCCGGTAGCTCTTCACGCGCGCCATCTGTCGTCCTCTTCATGCTCCGGCGCTGCCGGCCGGTTCGGGTGAACCCGTGTCCAAGGAATACGTCAACGTCATGGCTTCAGGAACCGCCTATCGCCCTGACCCGAAATTCGCTGCGCTCGGGCCAGACTTCGCCGATCCGGTCGCGCCTGCCCAGTTCCCGCAGGCGCGCCTGCGGTGGCGCAACGACCGGCAGGCAGCCCGGATCGGCCTAGGCCATTTCGATGGGCCGGCGTTCGAGGCGCACTTCGCACGTTTCGAACCGCTGCCGGACAACCAGCCTGCGCCGCTCGCGATCCGCTATCACGGCCACCAGTTCCGGAGCTACAACCCCGACATCGGCGACGGGCGCGGCTTCCTCTTCGCGCAACTTCGCGACGACCGCGACCGCCTGCTCGACCTTGCGACTAAAGGGTCGGGGCAGACGCCGTACTCGCGTTTCGGCGACGGGCGGCTGACGCTCAAGGGCGCCGTGCGCGAAATCCTCGCGGCAGAAATGCTGGAGGCGCAGGGCGTCTATACTTCCAAGGCCTTCGCCGTGTTCGAGACCGGCGAGGCCCTGCAGCGCAACGACGAACCGTCGCCCACGCGCAGCGCCGTACTCACGCGACTGGGCCACAGCCATGTGCGCATCGGCGCCTTCCAGCGTCAGGCCTACCATGAGCGACCGGACCTCCTCGCCAAACTCGTCGATCACTGCGCGGAGGTCTATTACCCCGACCTGCTCGAGGTTGAGGGCGAAGATCGCGTCGCGGGACTGCTCGCGCACGTCACGGTCGCAAACGCCACGCTTGCCGCGAGTTGGATGGCGGCGGGCTTCGTCCACGGCGTGCTCAACACCGACAACATGAACGTCACCGGCGAGAGCTTCGATTACGGCCCCTGGCGTTTCCTGCCGACGAGCGATCCGAACTTCACCGCCGCCTATTTCGACGAGCGTGGTCTGTACGCGTTTGGCCGCCAACCGCAGGCGACGGGCTGGAATTGCGCGCAATTCGCCGGCGCCCTCGTCTCGATCTGCCCGCAGGAAAAGCTGGAAGCGTCGCTGCAGGTCTTCGCCGTGGCGTACCAGAGCGCGCTGCGCGACCGCACGCTGGCGCGGCTTGGCCTCGCGCCCGGCGATCTCGAGAACGATCTCGTCTTTCTCGCCGAGCTCTTCCGCTGGATGACGGACTCGCAGGTCTCTTGGCCGCAGTTCTTCCACGACTGGTTCTGCGCCGACGCCGCTCGCGCCGATGCAAGCCCCGAATGCTCACACTACGGAAGCGCCGACTTCAGAGCCACGCGCGCCGGTCTGCTCGACCGCGCTCCGGTTCGCCCCCAACGTCTCGCCCACCCCGTACTGCAGGCGCCGACACCGCCGATGCTGCTCATCGAGGACGTGGAGGCGCTGTGGGCGCCTATTGCGGAGGCCGATGACTGGTCGGAGTTCAAGGCGAGGACCGCGCAGATTGCGGCCCTTCGGGACGCGCTCGATTTGCCGCAGACTTCGGCGCGCGATCTTCCAGCGACACCTCGCCAATACTAGGCGTCACGAGATTGTCATGCGCCGCTCTTATGCGCTCGGCGATCACGATGGAGACGACGATGGCGGACGATGGCGTGGACCTGAACGATACCCCGACCCCGCACCTGCGCGATCTCATCGACGCGCGCCTGACGCGCCGGGCGGTCCTTGGCGCAGCGACTGCCGCGCCGCTTCTATCTCTGTCTGACACGGCCGCTCAGGCCGCACTGCCCACAGGCGCCGCGCCGTCATTCACCTCCGTCGCCGCGACCGTCGCCGACACGGTGAGCGTGCCGGACGGCTACGAAGTCCGCACGCTCGTGGCGTGGGGCGATGCGTTGTTCGAGGGTATGGCCCCGTTCGATCCCGACAAACTCACCCGCGCCGAACAGGAGAAGCGCTTCGGCCAGAACAATGACATGCTCGCGATTTTTCCGGCTCAGTATGCGTTTCCGTGGCCGCGCGATCAGAAGCGGCACCTACTGTGCTCCAACCATGAATATGTCGAGCCAGCGCTGATGTTTCCGGGCGTGGCCGCGCCGAATGCCTTCAACGCGGAACAGGGCGCAGCGATGTACGCAGCCATGGGCATCGGCGTCGTGCAGGTGGAAAAGAGCGACGATGGCGCGTGGCGCATCGTGCGCGATGCCGCGCCGGGCGGGTTGAACCGGCGCATCACACCCTTCACGCCTGTACGCATCGAGGGCCCCGCAGCCAACCATCCGTGGGTGGTCGCCGCGACGGCGCACATGAATGCTGCGGAACCGGGAACGCCGGCCGGCGCGGTTGCGTGCGGAACGTTCGCCAACTGCGCGGGCGGCGTGACGCCATGGGGCACGTATCTCTCGGCGGAAGAGAACATCAACTACTACTTCCCGAACTCGAACCCGCAGTCGGACGCGCTGAGGGCGGCGTCCGCGGACGCGGCCTATGAGCGCGACGCGAAGAGCTTCAGCTATCCGGCGAACGCGTGGCGCGTCGTGCCTGCGGCGCCGGCACAGTTCAACCTCGCCACAAATCCAACAGCCCCCGCGCTCTACGCTTGGACAGTCGAACTTGATCCATATGATCCCGCCTGGATACCGCGCAAGCGCACCGCGCTCGGGCGTCGCAAGGCGGAGTGCGCGACAACCGCATTGACGAAGGACGGTCGCGTTGCGGTGTACTCCGGTGACGATGAGGCCAACGAATTCGTTTACAAGTTCGTCTCGCGGGGTCGGTTCAACGCGGCGAACCGAACCGCAAACCGCGAGCTGCTTAACGAAGGCGTTCTGCACGTGGCGCGCCTTGAGGAAGACGGCACGGGCGTCTGGATTCCGGTGACGCTCGCTGCCGCCAACCGCGCCGCGCGCGGGCGGGGCTACGCGCCGCTCTTCCGAGACGAGGGCGACCTCATGATGCGCGCGCGCGACGCGGCGCGGCTTCTCGGCGCAACGCCCATGGATCGGCCCGAAGACGTCGAAGCGGTGCTCGACAACAACTGGCGCGGGCTTGGTCCGGTGCTCGTCGTCTGCACGAAGAACGCCACGCAGGCCCCCGCCAATCCGGGCAATCCGCGCCGCACCGATCCCGAGCGTCCCAATGCGAACCTTGGCAATCCCACTGGGCACATCCTGCGCATCGACGAGGCGAACAACGACTGCGGCGCGCGCTCGTTCAAGTGGGATGTCTTCCTCCTCGGCGGCGATCCGGGATCGGAGACGGGCGTCGTTGAGGGGCAGGACGGCGAACGGCTGCTCGTTTCCACCAAGCTGGGCGACCGCCAGACCGCCAGCGGCGATCGCTTCGCCTGCCCCGACAACATCTGCATCGACACATCGCTGAATGTCTGGATTTCCACCGACGGCAACCCCGACGTGTTTGCCGACAGCAATGACTGCGTGATGGTCACGCCGCTCGCAGCGGCGGGTCCAAGGCCGCTCAAGCGCTTTCTTGTGGGTCCAGTGGGCTCGGAAATCTGCGGGCCGATGATGGCGCCCGACGAAAAGGCGTTCTTCTGCGCGATCCAGCACCCCGGCGGCGCCGACTCGTCCGGCGTCGGCGTACGGGAGCTGCGCTGGCGGCGCGGCGGCAAGCCGCCCTCCACCTTCCCCGATGGCGGTTGGCCGCGTTCGGCGGTGGTGTATGTGACGAAGAAGGACGGCGGAAAGATCGGCAGCTAGCGCCGCACGAAGCCCTTCGGATTGAGCGCGCGCGCGACCTTCGCCGCGGCGCGCACCTGATCGGTATCGCGCGCCTTGAGTTCGTCGGTCAGCGCGTCCCACGGCGCGATGTTGTCGTGCAGCATCAGCCGGTTGTCCCGCTTGCCGGGCCGCCAGCCGGACAACAGCCGCTCCGCCACCCACCGGTCGTGCTCGACGACGGAGAGCTTCTCCAGCATGTCCGGCGCGATCATGGGATGCACCTCGCCGCCGCGTTCGTCGGTGGGTTTCCAGCCGGCGTCCCAGAGCTTCACGAGCGCGGAGTCCGCCACGGCGCGATTGGCGTTGCGATAGGTCTCCGGCACTTCGTCCCAGGTCTTCTTCACCGCTTCGAGTTCGCGCATGTCGACGTCGCGGTGCATCATTTCCTTCTCATAGAGCCGGTGCGCAACCGCCGCGCCGCGATCGAGCACGCCTTCGATGATGAGTTCGCGCGTCGCCACCGCTTCTACCGCGCCGAATGCCTGCAGGTAGGCGTCGAGCACGTCCGGGGTGCGATCGCCCGAGGCAAACTGGCGCGAAAATTCCGACTGCGTCGTCTCCTTCATGAAGATCGGCGCCGCCCACACGCCGCGCATATTGGCCGTGCGCATGATGCCGAGCGCCAGCTGGATGTTCTGGCCGTCACTTCCGGTGGAAACGACGACTGCACTGGCAGGCCCCCGCGTCTGCTCGATTTCGTAGAGGAAGCCGCCGTCGAGACTGCGGCGCGTCCAGTCGAACGGCACGAACTGGATATCGGCGCGCCAGACATCATAGGCGTCGGCCTGCGGGTAGCGTGCCAGGAAATGCAGACGCGCGTCTTCGGCGTCGGGCGCGATCACCGTCACGCGCGGCGCGCCGAAGCGGGCCGACCACAGGCTCATCAGCGTACGCAACACCACGGCCTCGGCGGTCGCATCGAAGCCGAACACGACGATGTGCAGCTTCTCGCGGTTCTGCAGCGCCGCAAGATCGAGGATCTCCGGGGAATGGCGGGCGATGAGCGCGCGCGCCGCCACTTCGTCGAGAGAGAACGGGCGCGGATCGATGACGCCCTTCGACCTCTTCTTGTGCGTGGGCACCTCGCGCTCGGCGAGCATGCGCATTTCGCGCGCCTCCATCAGGAGCAGCGGCGCACCTATCGCGACGTGCGCGGCGAGGCGCCGGCGCCCCTTCTTCTGCAATGCGCGGAGCGCCGCTTCGATGCGCAAATTTTCCGTGTCGTCGTCGCTGAGCGCCACCACATGGGCGGCATGACCGGCGCGGGCGGACTTCAGCGCGTCGGCATGCGTGGGATCGCCCTCGATAAGGATCACGCCCGACTGGCGCAACGACCAGGCCGTCTCCGGCTCCAGACCCCGCGCGATCATGACGACGGCGTCTTCCTTGCCGGACTTTTCGCGGCACGAGCGCGCCAGCGCGAGCGCCGCAGGATTTTCACCCGCGATCACGACGTGATGAGACGCGCCCATCATCCACAGGCGCGCAAACGATCGTCCCACGGCGCCGGAAAAGCCAAACAGAAGCCCGACCGCCGTCAACAGCAAGCCAGAGAAACGCGCGATCTCGAGTTTCCAGTTTCCGTCGCCGCCGGCGCCTTCGTATCCGCCCGTCATCGCGAGCGCGCCGAGCGTGCTGTAGAGCGCATCCGAAGGGGCGCGTTTCTCGAGCCAGCCCAGAAGTCCGAATCCGACCCACAGCAATGCAAGCAGCAGGATGATCGCCCACTTCACGCGCGGCTTGCGCTGGTGCGCGACTTTGGTGAACCCCGCAGCGCGCATGGCCCAGAAGTCGCCGTAACGCGACGCCATGTCGGATCTCCCGCAACAAACCCGGCTCCCCTCGGGCTTTTGGGAACCTCGCGCGCTTGACTGAGGCTGGCAAGCCCTGCTCCTTAGTGCGCGAGCTGGGTGGGTCTGGCTCCCGATGAAGCGAGAGCGGTGGCGACGCCGGAGGGATTCGAACCCCCGACCCTCTCCTTAGGACGGAGCAGCTCTATCCAGCTGAGCTACGGCGCCGAGGGCGGTCTTATGGCCCGTTCCGGCGGCGTCGTCGACTGGACAGCGGATCGGGTGGGGAGACGTCGCATGCGTGCGTGGACGGGCGTAGTGATCGCGGTGGCGCTGGCTGCCTGCGGACCGAAAATCGAAGATCTCGAAAAGGGCGAGAAAGGTACCGCTGCGGAAGTCCGCGATGGCGACACGTTTGTCATGGACTCAGGGCTCGTGGTGCATCTCGCGGGCGTCGAGGCGCCAGGCTTCGAGCAGCCGCTCGCGAAGGATGCGCGCGGCGCGCTGGAGCGGCTCGTGGCGCATCGCAAGGTGCAACTGGCCTATGGCGGCGAAAAGCGGGCACGGGAAGCCGCGCTCGCTCAGGTCTACGTGCAGACCGAGGGCGGTCGCTGGGTGTGGGCGCAGCAGGCGCTGCTGCTTGAGGGTCATGCCCGCGTCCATACGCGCCGGGACAACGTCGCCCGTCTCGCCGAACTCACTGCGGCTGAAGACGCTGCCCGCACGGCCAAGCGCGGTGTCTGGGCTGACCCGTTCTACGCGTTGCGTTCACCCGCCGACCTCGCGCGCAGCCTCGATGAGGTGAAGGCCGATCCGGCGTGTGCAGCGGAGCTGGCGCAGATCGCGGAGCGCCGCGAGGCGCGCAAGAAGGCCGAAGACGCGCCCGTAACAGGGCGACCCACAACACCTCCGCCCGAAGCCGCGAAATCAGAAGATGCGGTCGCGACGGACGAACCACGCCGTCCCCGCCGTCGCCGCGACCTCACGATCGTGGAGGGCCAGATCACCAGCGTCGCCGACCGGGAGCGCGCTGTCTTCCTCAACTTCGGCGACGACATCGCGCGCGACTTCGGCGTCATGATCGGCAAGGACAATCTCGCCAACTTCCCTGGCGGCGTGGAAGCACTGACCGCGCTGCAGGGGAAGACAGTGCGCGTGCGCGGAACGGTGCCACGCTGCGCGAAACCTCTCATGCGGATCGATCACGCCGCGCAGCTGCTCGTCGTGAAGTAGCGTGCCAGCGCTACCAGCGTCGCCGCGTGAAGAATGGCACGACCGTTCCCTGATCGCGATGACGCCCGCCCATGCCCGCCGCGAAGAAGGCGGCTGCAGCGCTGACGAGCAGCGAAGCGGCGGCCACGAAGGCTGCAATGATGCTCATGCGACGTGCGACCTCGGCGCGGGCTTCTTCGGCCTGCGTGAGTTCGGACCCGACCGCGTCGCCAACAGTTGCGTCGCCATCACCAGCCGCCACGGCCGCGGCGGCATCGCCGACTTGCGCGGCGACGGTCGCTGTCGCTGCGGGCTCACCTTCGCGCGCAGCAAGCGCCCCCGCGCCGCCGAGCGCTGACGCTGCGAGCACGGCTCCTACCAGCGCGCCCGTGGCCCAGACAAGCAGACCGTGCAGACCGTCGCGCACGTCGACTTCGTGTTCGGTGCCATCGTTGATGCGGCGGCGCAATCTGCCCGTGACATAGCCTCCGGCCATGAAGGACGACACCTGCACCCATACAATCCAGAGACCCGCCGCGACGACGAATGCCACCACGCTCACGCCCTCGCCTTCGCGGGGTGAGCTCAATCCAAGGCCGAGCGCGGCGCCGAAGGTCAACAGGACAAAGGAAATGGCGGTCGCGAGGACGGCGCCTGCGAACACCGCGGCCCAATCCACATAGGAGTGGTCAGAACTGGTAGGGGTAGCCACCGCAGGACCTGGTCCGACGGTGACGAGGACGGCGTCTTTTGACTCGATCATGGTGTATGGTCCGCTTTCAGAAGTTCAACGCAAACCGACGAACGAGAGAATCGCGAGCACGATCACGACCGCGCCGACCAGATAGACGATGGAATTCATGGAAGCCTCCCGACGCGCCGTTCGCGACGCTCACAAGGCCCCAAACGCCTGGATCATGGCCGGGTTCCCTGAGTGCGCGCCGCGCAAGGATGCGTCTGGCGGACTGACGGAGGGTCGGTTTTGCGGCGCCTGCTCAGATCAGCCCCGCCGCAACAGGATCCCCGACGAGGTCCAGCAGCGCACGCCGGAGCTTTTCCATGGCGCCTTGCTCGATCTGGCGCACGCGCTCCTTCGAGACCCCAAGCCGCCGCCCCAACGATTCCAGCGTGACGACATTGTCCTCTTCCAGCCGCCGCTCGCGGATGATGAGGCGCTCGCGTTCGTTCAGCCGACCAAGCGCTGCTTCCACCCAACGAACGCGGGCTTCCCCGTCGCGTCGGTGCATGGTCTCCACGTCGGGTGTCATCGCCTCGTCGGGCAGAACATCCTGCCAGTCACCGCCGCCAGCCTCGCCGAGCGGCGCGTTCAACGAGCGGTCCGGTCCGGACATGCGTGCCGCCATGGCCTCCACTTCGGCCTCCGAAACGCGCAGCTTGTGCGCGACGAAGGTGCGCGTCGCGCGCGTGAGATGGTCTCCCGTGTCGTTGATCTTCGCGCGCAGGCGGCGAAGATTGAAGAACAGCGATTTCTGCGCCGACGTCGTGCCCGTGCGCACGATAGACCAGTTGCGCAGGATGTAGTCCTGGATGGCCGCGCGGATCCACCAGGCGGCGTAGGTCGAGAAACGCACGCCGCGCTCAGGATCGAAGCGTGCCGCCGCCTGCATGAGCCCGACATTGCCCTCCTGCACGAGTTCCGAAGTCGGCAGGCCGTAGTTGCGAAACTTCGACGCCATCGCCACCACAAGTCGGAGGTAGGCGCTCGTGAGCGTGTGCAGCGCCGCCTCGTCGCCATTCACGCGCCACCGGCGGGCAAGGTCGGTTTCGTCTTCGGCGCCCAGCATCGGAATGCGCATGGTCTGGCGCGCGTAGCTGCGGGTCGCGGTCTGGAACTCTTCGGTCTCGGTGAGCGGCATGGGAGCCTCCGCTGCGGCGCGATACGCGCTTGCACGAAGGAATACGCGCCAACAGCCCGACGGTTTACGCCGACCACGGCGAAAAGGCGCCGCAACAACGAAAAAGGGGTCGGCGCGCCGCCGACCCCTTCCCGTTATTCAATTGAGGCCCTGAAGCTCAGGCCGCCGCCTTCTTCAGCGACAACGAGTGCGAGAGCTTGGCCAGCGCCGTCTCGCGATCGGTGTTCTCCACGGCCGCGAGTTCGCGACACATGCGGTCGAGGGCCGATTCATAGAGCTGGCGCTCCGAATAGGACTGCTCCGGCTGGTCGCCGCCGCGGTGCAGGTCGCGCACGACCTCCGCGATGGAGATCAGGTCGCCCGAGTTGATCTTTGCTTCGTATTCCTGGGCGCGGCGCGACCACATGGTGCGCTTGATGCGGGCCCGGCCGGACAGTGTCTTGAGCGCCTCGTCGACCACCTTGGTGGACGCGAGCGCGCGCATGCCGCAGGACTTGGCCTTTGCGGTCGGAACCCGCAGGGTCATCTTGTCCTGTTCGAAGGAGATGACGAAAACTTCCAGTTCGGTCCCGGCGACGGTCTGCCGCTCAAGGCCGGTGACACGGCCTACGCCGTGCGCAGGGTAAACGATGTGGTCGCCGGTACGGAAAGACTGCGGCGCAGCCGCGGTGCTCACGGTCATGTGGTCTATCGCTCCAATTTCCCAACGCGACCACAGGCAACAGGACGCAAAAGGGGGGCTTGATCGCCTCTCGACCCCTTGTGTCCCTTGAGAATGCCTGCGGACTCCGACGACGGCGAACGCGCCGCGAGTGAGCCTGTATGTATCACAGTTTCTTCATCTAAGGAAGACCTGCTCACAGGGGTGGAAGTGACGCAGACATAGCCGATTGGGACTTCACCCCTTACCCGGCTTCTCCGAGAAGTACTTCTCGAACTTGCCCGTCTCGTCCTTGAACGCGTCGGCGTCTTCCGGCGGGTCGCCCTTGTGGGTGATGTTGGGCCAGACCATGGCGAAGTCGGTGTTGACCTTGAGCCACTTCCCGTCCGGCGTATCCTCGGTGTCGGGCTTGATGGCGTCGACAGGGCACTCGGGCTCGCAGACGCCGCAGTCGATGCACTCGTCGGGATGGATCACGAGGAAGTTCTCGCCCTCATAGAAGCAGTCCACCGGACACACTTCGATGCAGTCCATGTATTTGCATTTCACGCAGGCGTCGGTGACGATGTAGGTCATCGTTGGATGGGCTCTCCGGTTTTGCGGGCGTCATCAACCACACGCACAGCGCCCCCACAACGGTTCCCGCCTGAAGGGATCAATAAGCCGCGCCGTCGGCTGCATCCTCGCCCGAGACCGGCGGTTCAAGGTCGTCGTAGAGCAGGCGCGCATCCGCCGCCGGCCCGCGCCGGGTCCCCAGGTCCGACACGCGTACCGTCCGCAGCACCCGCCCTTGCCGGAAGCTGATCCCGTCGCCGGGCTCCACGGTCGTGGCGGGTTTGTCGACCTTGCGGCTCTGCCCTGTACGCTCGACGAAGACGCCCTTCTCCACCACGCCGGCCGCCATGGTCCGCGTCTTGAAAAACCGCGCGCGCCAGAGCCACACGTCGAGCCGGACCCGCTCCCCGCTCATGCGCCGCCTGCCTTGCGGGGGACGATGAGATCGGCAAGCGCGCCGAAGGCGTTGTCGGGCTTGGCGGCGCTGCGCCGCTTCGCGCTCGTCCGCACAGGGGCCGCCGGACGCCAGCGCGAGGCTGCGCCGGTGTCGGAGTCGCCCTCCTGCACCCGTTTGTAGCCGAGCGCGGCGAGTACGCCCTCGATCTCGCGCGCCGGGCAACCGATGGCCGCCGCCATGGCCGGATCGAGCGGGAAGTCGACGCCTTGCCCACGCGCCGCCGCGCAGGCGCCGGCCAGATGCTCCACCGCATCAAGACGCACTGCGCGCGGGCCGGCGGGGCGGAAGCCCGCCGCCGCGTAGCTCGGCCAGGAGAGCGCGTTATCGATCGGCGCCGACTGCGCGCCGGGCGGCGGCAGGAAGAGCGTCGCGGGATCGCCGCCGAGCGCGCTGCGCAGGATGGCGTGCAGACGCGCGGCGCGCTGTTTCAGCAGCAGCGGCATGTAGATGGAGTGACGGCCGACGCGAACACCGAGCGCCGCCATCGCTTTGCGGTCCTCGCTCTCGAGCGCGCCGACGGCCTCCGAGGATGTACGTCGGTCGAGCGCGCCGCCCGCCTCGATGAGCTGATACGCAAGACCCCGCGCCGCGCCGGAGAGCGCGCGCGCCTCGATCCCCGCCTCAAGCCGCACCAGCACGCCGAGATCGCGTTCAACCGTGTCGTTCAGCCACCGCTCGATGCGCGTCTTCGCCGCCGCGAGCATGGATTCATCGCCCGTGTCGCCGCCGAGCATGGTGACGCGCGGTGCAAAGAGTGGCGAACCGGGCGAAAGCCGCGCGACGGCGGCACCGTCCGCTTCAATGCATGCGTTGGCGTCCAATCGGAAGAGCGCATCCTCGCCCTGCGCGATCACGCGCAGGCGGCGCGTTACTTCGGGACGCAGCGCACGGAACGCGGCGTTGCGCACCGCCTGCGCCTCGCGGCCGCCCGCACGCGGATCGGGCTTGAACACAAGGCCCTGCAGGCGGCCCACATAGTGACCCTCCACCGTCACCTCGCCTTCTTCGGTCACGCCAGCGAGGAGGATGTCGTCGCGCTTGAGGCTGCGCACCAGCGCGCTCGTGCGGCGATCGATGAAGCGTTGCGTCAGCACGCCATGCAGCGCGTCCGAGAGGCGGTTCTCGATTTCCTGCGCGCGCACGCGCCAGCCTTCGCAGTCGTCGAGCCAGTCGGGACGGTTTGCGGCATAGGTCCACGTGCGGATGTGCGCGAGGCGCGATTGCAGCGCATCGAGATCGCCGTCGATGCGGTCGAGACGCGAGATTTCCTTGTGGATCCAGTCCTGCGGCAGGCGCTGCTTGCCGCCGATGAGATGGCGCGCGAACTCCGTCAGCAGACGCGCGTGTTCGTCGGCCGTCGCTTTGCGGAAGTCCGGCGTCTGGCAGATTTCCCAGAGGCGGCGCACGTCGGCGGGACGGCGTACGCGTTCGATCACTTCGGGCTCGAGAGACACGCGCCGCAGTGCGAGTTCGTCGATGGCGCCGCGCACGCGGACGAGGCCCGGCTGATTGGGCGGCGTCTCCAGCGCCGCGACCAGTTTTTCCACCGACGCAAAGTCGAGATCCGGCGAACGCCACTCCACCGCGACAAGCGTCTCGAAGTCGTGGCCCTCCACACGCAACACAGTCTCGGCGTCGAACGGCGGGCAATCGCCCGTCTCGCCGAACGTGCCGTCATCGCGGAAACGTCCCGCACGACCTGCAATCTGCGCAACCTCGTCCGGGCGCAGCACGCGATTGCGACGCCCATCGAACTTGGCGCGGCTCGCGAACGCCACGTGATCGACGTCCATGTTCAGGCCCATGCCGATCGCATCGGTGGCCACGAGAAAATCGACTTCGCCGGACTGGTAGAGCGCGACCTGTGCGTTGCGCGTGCGCGGGCTCAGCGCGCCCATCACCACCGCAGCGCCCCCGCGCTGGCGGCGGATCAGTTCGGCGATGGCGTAGACTTCTTCCGCCGAGAACGCGACGATTGCGGTGCGCTTGGGGAGCTTGGTGAGTTTCTTCGCGCCGTCGTAGCGCAGTGTGGAGAACCGCTCGCGGCGGATGATCTCGGCGTGCGGCGCGAGGCGACGGATGACCGGGCGCATGGTGTCGGCGCCGAGCAGCATGGTCTCGCTCGTCCCGCGCGCGCGCATGAGGCGATCGGTGAAGATGTGGCCGCGGTCGGGGTCGGCGGCGAGCTGCACTTCGTCGACGGCGAGGAAGTCGACCTGCTTTTCCAGCGGCATCGCCTCGACCGTGCAGACGAAGTAGCGCGCGCTGTCGGGGACGATCTTCTCTTCGCCGGTGATCAGCGCCGCCGCCCGCAGCCCCTTGGCCTTGACGACCTTGTCGTAGACCTCCCGCGCCAGCAGGCGCAGCGGTAGCCCGATCATCCCGGACCCGTGCGCCAGCATCCGCTCGATCGCGAGATGCGTCTTGCCGGTGTTGGTGGGACCGAGGACGGCGACAACCCGCGCGTCTACCCCCTGCCTGCCAGTGTGGGGAGAAGTCATCGCCGCCCTTCCGTCGTGCGGAGATGGCCCGTCAGAAGGCGCGAGACAAGCGGGGCGCCGAATCTCGTGGGCGCGCAGCCGGGCCGAGCGCGACTATCGAGCCTGGACCTTGGCGCACAAAGACTTGGGTCGAGGATGCGGTAGTGATGTCCAAGAGTCCGAATCGGGAACGAGTCACGTTCGAAGCACTGTGAGTGATTCGTTCTCCCGATGTTCACTGCTAGATATTGTGGCCGATTCTCCGTCCACGCACAACGCACCATGTTTCAGCCGTCTGAGCTCGCCGTGAAGCTCCGAGCTTCCAGCACCGCCACGCCGATCTGCTCCACGTCCGTGGGCATCTCGATGCGGATCGGCGCGTAGAGGCCGTTGGCTGTCCGGGCGAAGAGGAAGGTGAGCGTCGACGGCGTCTGGGGGTCGGGGAAACCGGCGATGGGGCGGAACTGGACGCTGCAGCGGATCGCCTGCCCCCGGTAGGCGCGGGTGTTCACCTCGATGCGACCGTTGGCCGACATCACGAAATCGAAGCGCGAACGGCCGTCCATGAGGACGCGGATCGTGCGTGCGCAGGGATCGCCCGTGGTCGCGACCATGCTGGCGATGGCCGCGACCTGATCGATCGCGCCGGCTCTCTGAGCGGCGGTGGCCGGCGGATTGCCCATGCCCATGACCGGGGTGGCGGTGGTGACGGGCGCGCCGCCGGCGAAGGAGACCTCGACAATCCGGTTACGCTTGCCGCCCTGGTGACGGTAGGCGGTGGGTTGGAGGCCCTGGGCGGTCACCTGGCCGCTGGACGCATAGCGGTAGTCCTGGGCGCTGCCGACCAGGGTGCGGACAAGGCCGGTCATGCGCCGCGAGGCGGTCGCCTCGTAGGCGTCGCCCTGGAACTTGACGCCGAAATTGAAGTCCCCGGCCTGGATGCCCTTGCCGCTTACGGAATAGACGGCGTTGAACGTGCGCGCGCCCGCCGTGGCGGGGGGCGTGATGGGAGACTGGGCGTTCGCCACGCCTGTCAGGAGCGCCAGGGCCGTCACCGCCAGAAGTCGCCGCATCGTCACTCTCCAGAACCGTCGGCACCTGCCGGGCCGATGGACAACCTATAAGGGCTCAGGTGGTTGCAGCATGAACGGATCGGGGCGCAAGTGTGGCGAAGCCTATGAAGAAGCCTGCTCCGCTGTCCGCCTGGGTGCTGGTGGCGTTGGTTGCGGCGGCGACCATCTACCTTGCGCTTTAGGCGCTGGGGACCATCAGTCTAGTGGTAGTCGTTCCACGCCCATAGCCCCGCTCACCATCCCGCGCTTGACCCGGACGGCCCCTTCGCCTATCCGTCCGCGCTCATTTTTCCAGACTTGGACTCGAATCCCATGGCCCGCCGCTGCGAACTGACCGGAACCGATCGCCAGATCGGCCATCGCGTCAGCCACTCCAACATCAAGACCAAGCGCGAGTTCGGCCCGAACCTCGTCAACGTGACGCTGCATTCCGAAGCCCTCGGCCGCAGCTTCAAGTTCAAGATCACGGCGGCGACCCTGCGCACCGTCGATCACCGCGGCGGCTTCGACGCCTTCCTGCTCAAGGCCAGCGAAGACGGCATGTCCGACAAGGCCGTGAAGGTCCGTCGCGAAGTGAAGAAGAAGCTTGAGGCGCAGGCCGCGGCCTGAGTCTCGCTTCACACACGAAATTCGCGGCGCGCGCCTTCGGGTGCGCGCCGTTTTCGTTTCAGGCTTTGCTTCAGAGCTTCAGATCGAACGCGTAGAGCAGCGTGCGCTGGCTGTCGCTGAAGTTGTCGTCGGAGATCAGGTAAAGGCGCAGCGCGCCCTCGTCTCCCGGCACGAGTGCGAGCCCTTCGAAATTGTCCACGCCGATCGGCGGCGCGAGATCGGCGATCGTCTCGCCTTCCCAGCGCCCCGCGTCGATGCTCGCGCGCGTCACGCGGCGCAGATGGATACGCACGCCGAGGATCGGCGCGAAGAAACGCTCCATCGCGATGTAGTCGCCGTCCGGCAGGCGCGCGAGCGCGACAAGGCCGTAGAAGTCGTTGGTGGATGTGCGCCCCGAGGGTGTCGGCAGATTGTCGGACGCGAGCGGCACGAGCCAGAACGGCGCGCTGCGGCTGGTCACACCTTCGCCGGCGGTGATGAGCCCGTCGTCGAGCAGCGCGAGAGACTCAAGACTTTCGTTCGCCTTCAGCGGCTCCGTACCCGCGAGACCGAGATCGGTATCCGGCGCGACCGTGGGGCCGTTCTTGTCGAGATCGTAGATGCGGATCGTATGCGTGCGTTCGAAGCTGACGGCGAAACGTCCGTCAGCGAGCCGCACAATGTCTTCAGCGTCGGAGTCTTCCTTGCGCCCGGAAGCGCGGCCCTGCGCATCGCGCATCGAGGCGACGCGCGCGTCCACCAGTCCCGTGAGATCGCCGGCATCGTTTTGCGTCAGACGCGCCACGAACCACGCGCCCTGGTCGCTCACCGCCACGAGACGTCCGTCCGGTTCGACGTGCACGCCGGAAAGTCCGCCGAAGCGCGCGTCGTCGGACTGCAGCTCGAGACCGCCACGATAGGTTAGTTTTCCGACAGTCTTCAGTGTCGTGTCTTCGGGCGCCAGATCGACGGCGCGCACCGCGACACGCAGCGGATCCCAGTCGTCCGCCTTCGGACCCCAACCGCTGAAGGACGCGCCCTCGACGCGCACCGCCGCAGGCGCCGTCCAGAGCGTGAGGCGCTGCGTCGCGCATGCGGCCGCGAGTGCGATCGCGATACCCGCAAGCACAAGGCGCACGCGTCGACGCGCGGTCATGCCTTTACGCCCTTGCGCATCGCCCGCATGTCATAGACCGCCGTGGGCGCGGCGTTGTCGTCGAAGAGTTCGGCGAGCTTTTCAGTCATCACGCCGCCAAGCTGTTCGGCATCGACGATGGTCACCGCGCGGCGATACCAACGCGTCACGTCATGGCCGATGCCGATGGCGATGAGTTCGATGGGCGAGCGCGTCTCGATCCACTGGATCACCTGACGCAGATGCTTTTCGAGATAATTGCCGGGGTTTGCCGAGAGCGTGGAATCGTCCACCGGCGCGCCGTCGGAGATCACCATCAGGATGCGGCGCTGTTCGGGGCGGCCAATCAACCGTTCATGCGCCCACATCAGCGCTTCGCCGTCGATGTTTTCTTTCAGCAGACCCTCGCGCATCATCAGGCCGAGATTGCGCCGCGCGCGCCGCCACGGCGCATCTGCGGACTTGTAGATGACGTGCCGCAGATCGTTGAGACGGCCCGGATGCGTCGGACGACCGGCCTTCAACCAGTCCTCCTTCGCCATCCCGCCCTTCCATGCACGCGTGGTGAAGCCGAGGATTTCCACCTTCACGCCGCAGCGTTCGAGCGTGCGCGCGAGAATGTCCGCACAGAGTGCGGCCACCATGATCGGCCGCCCGCGCATGGAGCCCGAATTGTCGAGCAGCAGCGTGACCACCGTATCCTTGAAGTCGGTGTCTTCTTCCTGCTTGAACGACAGCGGCGCGGTGGGATCGATCACGACGCGCGTGAGGCGCGCGGTGTCGAGCACACCTTCTTCGAGATCGAACGTCCACGTGCGGTTCTGCTTGGCGAGCAACAGGCGCTGCAGGCGGTTCGCCAGGCGCCCGACAACGCTCTGCAACGGCTTCAGCTGCTGATCGAGATAGCTGCGCAGGCGCGCGAGTTCGTCGGCGTCGCACAGCGTTTCCGCCATGATGACTTCGTCGTGCGCGCGCGTGAACGCCTTGTAGTGCAGGTTCGGATCATTGGAGTCGTCGCGCTGGCGCGGCCGCATGGGACGCTCGCCGTCTTCGGCGGTGTCGGCGTCCTCGTCGGGATCGGACTCCATGTCCATTTCGACGGGCTCAGTGGATTCGTTGAGATCGGAGTCGGACTCGCCCGTCTCCGCCTCCATCATCGTCTGGTCCTGACCCTCCTCCTGCGCGCCTTCGTCCTGCGGCGGTTCGGGCGGCTGGGCCTCGTCGGGCGGCGTGGAGTCGTCGTCGGTGGGTTCGCCGCCGAGCTCGTCGCCGAGTTCGAGATCGCGGATGAGATCACGCGACGCGAGCGCAAAGAGCTTCTGGTCGTCGACGAGACCGGTCAGCTTGTCGAGCGCCTTGCCCGCCTTCGCCTCGATCTCCGCGCGCCACATCTCGACGACGCCCTTCGCCACCTCCGGCGTCGGCAATCCGGTGAGACGTTCGCGCACGATGAGGCCGAGCGCATCGGCGAGCGGCGCGGTCTGGCGGTCTTCCATGCGCGCGAAACCGCGCTTCTCGCATTTCTCGATGAGCGCCGCCGTGAGGTTGCCCTGCACGCCCTTCATCGCGTTGCCGCCGAGCGCCTGCACGCGCATGTCCTCGGCGGCGTCGTAGAGCGCGCGTGCGCGATCGCCTTCGGGCCGCAGCTGCGCGTGCTTGGCGTCGTCGTGGTAGGCGAGCTTCAGCGCAAGACCGTCGGCCTGACCGCGCAGACGTTCCGCCTCCGCATCCGAAAGATTGCGCGGCGGATGCGGCAGCACTATACGACCCGCCGCGAGGCGCGGCCCCTCAGCGCCGAACGTGATCTCAAGTTCTTCCGCCTCCGCGAGCGCGCGCGTCGACTGCGCCAGCGCGCGCTTGAAGAGCTCGGTCGGGGTTTCCTTTTGGGCCATGTCGTCTTTTACAGCCGGGTGCGCACGAGATGCATCAATTCGGCCGCACCTTCACGTCGTCCGCAAGCGGCACGCCGTCGATGGCCAGACCGAACCGCTGGTCCTTCTCCGCCTGCGGCCCCTGCACCTCCACGCGGTTCACCGGCGCCTGCGTCAGGGCCCAGCGGAAAGCTTCGCCAATTTCGGGTGCGAGCTCTTTGGGATCGATGGCGGTCGATGCGATCCAATCGTCATCGAGGAAAAACGCGGAAAGAACAAACTCACCCTGAAACCACTGGCGCACCAGCGTGCGGACCGCGCCCATGGCGTCCTCGAAGGACTGGCCCTGCTCCGGCAGCTGCACCTCCCACCGCCGCATGGAGACGGCGACCAGATCGTTGAGGGCCAGGATGTTCACGGGCTCGCACGGCGCACCGGTCGGCAGCTTGTCCAGCGTAAGCATCAGCGCGCCCTGCGGGAAGAGCGTCCAGCGCCCGCAACGGTGCGCCACTTCCCAGCCGCTCAGCGCGTCATACACGCGGCGCGCCCACGGGCTTGCCTCTGCGACATCCGCGAAACCGGGCGGGACGGCGTTCTTCGACATGGGGCTGCTCCGAATTGCCCCTTCAGATACCCCAAGGCCGCCGCCCGGCGATAGGGTTCGCCTGCGCCGGTATGCTATCAGCGTCCCCATGATCCTCTACGACGAGAACAACCCCGCCCCGAACCCGCGCCGGGTCCGCATCTTCCTCGCCGAGAAGGGCGTCACGATCCCCACGGTGCGGGTCAAGCTCGCCAAGCGCGAGCACAAGGCGCCGGAGCACCGCGCGCGCAATTCGCTGGGCCAGGTGCCGACGCTCGAACTCGACGACGGCGCGACGATCTCCGAGAGCGTCTCCATCTGCCGGTATCTGGAACACCTCCACCCCGCGCCCGCACTTTTCGGAACGAGCGCGCTGGAAGCTGCGCACATCGACATGATGATCCGCCGCATCGAGTTCCAGATGATGACGCCCGTCGGCATGTTCTGGCGCCACGCGCATCCGCTGACCGCGCCGCTGCTGACGCAGTTCACCGACTTCGGCGAAAGCAACCGCCCGCTCTACGCCGGCGCGTGCAAATGGCTGGATCGCGAGATCGGCAACCACCTCTTCATCGCCGGCGACGCCTACACGATGGCCGACATCATCGCGCTGACGACGATCGACTTCGCGACGTTCACAGGCCTCGAAGTGCCGGAAGAATGCGCGACGCTGCGCGCCTGGCATGAACGGGTGAGCGCGCGGGAAAGCGCCAGCGCCTGAAGAGGCTCAGGTAGCGTAGCTGAAGTCCGGGACCGCCGCCGCCGGTTCGCTGTCGAAGGCCTGGTGCTTGAACGGGCCGTCGCTGTCGATCCAGTGCATGAAGATGTGCGCGGACCAGCGGTTCGGACTGGGCGTCGTGCGTCCGTGGCGATAGTTGAAGCCCTGATAGAGCACCGCGTCGCCCGCCTGCATCGCCACGGCGCCGTCCGGCTTGCCCTTGGCGAAATCGGGATCGATAGACCCTTGCGCCTCGACACGCTCCGCCGCGAACTCGAGCGCCCACGGGATGTCGTCGCTGTAGGCGAGCGTCATCGACAGGCTGTGCTCGCACGCCGGGCGATCGGAATGCACGCGGCAGACGTCGCCCTGCCGATAGACCCGGAAATAGCAGAAAGTCGGCAGGAGTTCCTTCTGCGTGAGCGCCGACATCATCGGCGTCATGCCCCACAGGAACGACAGCATCGGCTTATACTGCGGCCCGTAGATTTCGAGCGCCGGCCGCGCCAGCGTCGGCAGCGACCGCACGAGATCCTTCGGCGCGCCGGGATGGCTGAGATCCTTGCGCGTCATCGACAGCAGCTCCGCCGCGATGCGCGTCGGCAACAGCCCCTGCAGATGGGCGTATCCGTCGCGGTAGTAGTCGCCCTGGACTTTCATGGGCTTGTTTTTAGACCGACCGGCGCCGCGCCGCCAGTTATCGCGCAAAGGCGCCCCACCCATCCCCGGATTGACGCGGCACGCGGCAAGTCCGGGGCGCTTCCACGCGAAGGTCGAAGGCTGAAACACCGCGAACCCGCACCTCACGGAGCGAATGGACCCCGGACTTCGCCTCCGGCGCATCCGGGGAGGCGCATGAAGGTCGAAGCCCGCCATGCCCAACTCCGCAACAAAGCTGACGGCGCGTTGCGCTACGCTCCATTCACCTTACTCTCTATGAGATGGCGCCCAGGTGGTCGAAATGTCGGACATTCGCGAACAATCCGCTCAAGAACTGCTCCAAGTCTATGGAGATGTGCTGGCAGAGCTGCGCGAAAAAGGCATCGTGCGAACCGGCAATAACCCAATTGGCGACTTCGCGGAGACCTTGTTCATCCGGACTTTCGGTTGGGTCAGCGAGAGCAATTCCGCGAAAGGCCACGACGCGATCGATGACACTGGAGCACGCTACCAAATCAAAACGCGGCGCATCACGAACAAGAACAGGTCGCGAGAGCTCGGCGTACTCCGCAACCTTGATGACGTTCCATTCGACTATCTCGCTGCGGTGCTATTGGGCGAACGGTTCGAGATAACCCGCGCCATCATCTTACCGATATCGGCGGTGAATGAACGCAGCGCCTTCCGCGCGCATATCAATGGATGGAAGTTCCACCTCAACGATTCCGTGTGGACCCATCCTGATGCACGCGATGTGACTGAGCAGCTTCAAGCAACGGCACGGTCGCTTTGAACTCAAGCCACCTTCACCCGCGTAGCCGCCTCCGGCAGATCAGCCCCAAAGCACCGCTGATAGAACTCCGCCACCGTCGGCCGCTCAAGCTCATCGCACTTGTTCAGGAACGTCATCCGGAACGCGAGACCGATATCGCCGAAAATGCGCGCGTTCTCGGCCCAGGTGATGACCGTGCGCGGGCTCATCACTGTGGAGATGTCGCCGTTCATGAAGGCGTTGCGCGTCATGTCGGCGACGCGGACCATGGCCATCACCGTCTTCTTGCCTTCGGGCGTGTCGTAATCCTTGCCGGCCTTCGCGAGCACGATGGCGGCTTCGGCGTCGTGCTCAAGATAGTTGAGCGTGGTGACGATGGACCAGCGATCCATCTGGCCCTGGTTGATCTGCTGCGTGCCGTGATAGAGGCCCGTCGTATCTCCAAGACCGACCGTGTTCGTCGTCGCGAACAGGCGGAAGGACTTGTTGGCGCTGATGACGCGGTTCTGGTCGAGCAGCGTGAGCTTGCCGCTGGCTTCGAGCACGCGCTGGATCACGAACATCACGTCCGGGCGGCCCGCGTCGTATTCGTCAAAGCAGATCGCCACCGGCCGCTGCAGCGCCCACGGCAGGATGCCTTCGCGGAATTCCGTGACCTGCTTGCCTTCTTTCAGCACGATCGCGTCCTTGCCGACGAGATCAATACGGGAAACGTGGCTGTCGAGGTTGATGCGGATCATCGGCCAGTTGAGGCGCGCAGCCACCTGCTCGACGTGCGTGGACTTGCCCGTGCCGTGATAGCCCTGGACCATCACGCGGCGGTTGTGCGCAAAGCCCGCGAGGATCGCTAACGTGGTCTGGGGATCGAAGCGATAGGCCTCGTCGATCTCCGGCACGTATTCGGTGCGCTTGGAGAATTTCGGGATCTTCATGTCGATGTCGACGCCGAACTCCTTCGCGGAGACGGTCTTGTCGGGGGTCATGGAGATCAGGTCGTCGGAAGTGGTCATGTGTCACTTTATGGGGCCGGAGCGTGGTTCGCCAAGGTGTTTGCCCGCAGGCTCAACGCCGCACCAGCGGAAACGACGCGCACATCGTCTGCGCCGCGAGCCCGACAAGGCCGGGCGCCGTCGCAAACGTCGCGAGAGTATCCGCTAGGGAAAGCCCCCGCGCCCAGAGGCCGACGCCGACCTCAGCCGTCAGCAGCAGCGCCAGCCAGAGCCCGCCCACCGCGAGCCGCGCGGCCGTCGTTGCAGGCGGGGAAAACCACCGGAGCGCCGCACCGCACGCCAACCAGCATGCGGTCATGATGACGGGCGCTTCGATCAGCACCGCCGCCAGCGCGCCGACCCTGGGCTCGACGACGAGCCCGCGGATCGCGCCGAGTGCAAAGCCCGCAACAAAGGCGAGGAGAAAATAGGCCAGCGCCGTCCAGACGATGCGCATGGCGGGGCTCCGTCAGGTCAGACGAGCCCGCTGGTCTTCAGCGTCTGGTACGCCTTGATGGCCTTGTGGAGGTGGCTCTCCATCGTCCGGTCCCCGCCGTTGGAGTCCGGGTGGTAGCGCTTCACGAGGTCGGCGTAGGTGGAGCGGATGGTGTCCACGGACGCGCGCTCGTCGAGGCCCAGCGTTTCGAGCGCCAGGATCTGGAGCCTCCCGAGACTGCGCCGGCGCGGCTCGGTCGGGACGTCGGGCGCGCCGTCGGCGTTGAACATGCCGAAGGGGTCGGCGCCCTTGGCCGGCTTCTGGCCGCGCAGGGCGCCGGAGAGACGGTCGCCCTTGGCGGCGCGGAACGTCCATGTGGGGCGGTGACCGGCGCGCTCGGCAGCCTCGAAGGCGCGCAGCTCGGTGTCGTTCATGCCGTCGAAGTAGTTCCAGCGGCGGTTGTACTCCGCCGCGTGCGCGGCGCAGAACCACCAGTTCTCGTTGTCGCGCCCCCGCGCCTTCGGCGCGCGGTGTTCGCCCGGCGACGGGCAGCCGATCTGGTCGCACGCCCGTTCGGCCTGCGGCGCCTGCGCGACCTTGACCCGGGGCTTCTTGTTGACCCGGATGTCGACGAACTTGGGGCGGTAGTTGAAGGTATCGGACATTCGAATGAGAGTATGTGCGTGATGGCGGCTGCGAACAAGGAATTGACAGGTCGAAAGGAGCGTATTCGCGCTTCGTTGACGACACGTTTCGCGCCCATCGCCCTCGAAGTGAGCGACGAGAGCGACAAACACCACGGTCACGCGGGCGCGCGACCCGAAGGTGAAACGCATTTCCGTGTCCGAATCACGGCGCCGGAATTCGCAGGCCTGACCCGCGTGGCGCGTCATCGCGCCATCACGGATGCTCTCGCTGCGGAGTTCGCGAGCGGGCTACATGCGCTCTCGATAGACGCGCAAGTTCCCTGAAGTGACCAGACCGTGAGGCCCTTCCACCGCCGCGCCTTCGACGACGTGAACACGCGTTTCACGCGAGTTCGTGCGCGGCTGGAATCGCTGACCTTCGACTCGCCGTGGAAGAACGCGCTCTTCGAGTTCCTGCTGTTCGGCTTCAAGCAGGGCTGGGCGTGCCTGTTCGGCGGCCTGCTGCTCGCGCTGCTGATGGGGACCTTCCTCTTCTACCCCGACGACGCCCCGCTCGCGCGGTATGATTTTCTCGTCCTTGCCTGCATCGCCATTCAGACTGCCATGCTCGTCTTGAGGCTCGAGACCTGGGACGAGGCGAAAGTCATCCTCGCCTTCCATGTCGTCGGCACCATCATGGAGATATTCAAGACGCAGGTCGGCTCCTGGAGCTATCCGGAAGAGAGCGTGCTGCGCATCGCCGGCGTGCCGCTGTTTTCGGGCTTCATGTACGCCGCCGTCGGCAGCTACCTCGCCCGCGTCACGCGCATCTTCGACATGCGCTATTCCAACTATCCACCGCTCTGGACAACCGTCGCGCTCGCCGCCGCCATCTACGCGAACTTCTTCGCCCACCACTACCTGCCCGACATCCGCCTCGCGCTCTTCGCGCTGACGGCGTTCCTCTTTCTGCGCACCTGGGTGTGGTTCACGCCGCACCGCACGCCGCGACGCATGCCGCTGCTGCTGGGCTTCTTCCTCGTTTCGCTCTTCATCTGGTTTGCCGAGAACCTCGCCACCTTTGCGCGCGCATGGATTTACCCGCAGCAGGCGCACGGCTGGTCGATGGTGAAGTGGCAGAAGCTTAGCGCCTGGTACCTGCTGATGATCATCAGCTTCGTGCTGGTGAGTCTGGTCAGCAGGCCCAGAGAGCCAGAGAGGGCGCCGGATCGTTAGGACGGCTTCACGAAGCGCAGCGTCATGCGGTCGCTTTCGCCGATGGCGTCATATTTCGTGCGATCGAACGCGGTGTTGGCAGGCTGGCCGCGCGGAGCGGTCTGCTTGACTGGCGGCAGCGTCCACACGCCGAAGGGGTGATCCTTGGTGTCACGCGGATTGGCGTTGATCTCGGAACGAGCGGCCAGATGGAAGCCCGCGCGCTGCGCCGCCTCGATGACGAACGCCTCGGTCACATAGCCGCTCTCGGCCTTGGGATCCTGCGGCCCCGGATTGGCGCGGTGTTCCTTCACCGCCAGCACGCCGCCCGGCTTCAGCACCGTGTAGAACTGCGCGAAGATGGCGTCCGTCGTGCCCTGCGCCATGAAGTTGTGGACGTTGCGCGCCGTCATCACGAAATCGACCGAGTTCGGCGCACCGAGCGTGGTCGTCTTCGCTCCGAAATTCACCAGTTCCACCGTGCCGAAGATGTCGGGGCGCGAGGCCCAGCGCGCGGCGAAGTTCGCCCGCGATGTCTTGGCCGCTTCCGAGAGTTCGGGATTGGAGAGATCGGCGGCGGTCGCCATGTACCGGCCGCCGGTGGCCTTGGCATAGGGCGCAAGAATTTCCGTCCACCAGCCGCCGCCCGGCGCGATCTCGAGCACGGTCATGCCCGGCTTTACGCCGAAGAAAGCGAGCGATTCATAGGGGTGACGCCAGGCGTCGCGCGCCTTGTTGGCTTCGCTGCGCCATTCACCGGCGATGGCGGCCTGCAGCGCCGCGTCCGCGGCCGGGACGACCACGACCGTATCGGCGGCGTCCGTCGCCGGAGCCGCGCAGCCTGCCGCGAGTCCCACGGCCAGCGCCGCGAGGGGGGCGGCCAGTATCTTTGCAAAGCGGCTCATGTGGTTTCTCCCATTGTCGTTCTGTGGCGCCCCGATAGCAGCCGCACCCGCCCCGGCATAGCCGGCAACCGCCTCATTACGGGGACTTGAACGTCCCGGATCGCCCTCCTACCTCGGCGTTGCGGGTCGCTCTCCAGAGGGCCTGCCGGACGAGGAAGGCGCCGCTCCCGGGCTTTCCCAGTCCCCCGTAGCCGCCCCCGGAATGGGGCCGGCGCAACGTGTCGCTTGGAAAGGACATGCCTATGCAATCCCGTGATCTCTCCCCCCTCTACCGCACCCTCGTCGGCTTCGACCGGATCAACACCCTGATCGACACCGCCATGCGCCTCGACGGCGCGCCGGGTTATCCGCCCTTCAACGTCGAGCAGATCGGCGACAACGATTTCCGCATCGAGCTGGCCGTCGCCGGTTTCTCGCAGGATGAACTGACCATCGAGTTCAAGGAAAACACCCTGCTCGTCAGCGGCAAGAAGGCGCCGCTGGAAGAAGCGCGCCGCTTCCTGCATCGCGGCATCGCCGAGCGCAGCTTCGAACGCCGCTTCGGCCTCGCCGACCACGTCCGCGTGCAGACAGCGCGTCTCGCCGACGGCGTGTTGACGGTCGATCTCGTCCGCGAACTGCCGGAAGCACTGAAACCCCGCACGATCGCGATCGACACCGGTAAAGCGCCCGCCAAGGCGCACAAGACGATCGAAGCCGACGCAGCGTAACCACACAGCTTTCTCCCCAATCCGTTTCCCCCTCCGGCGCGCCCACAAGGCGCGCCGGTTCTTTGTTGAACGGAGCAATTCGCGAAACCGTTTTCCCTCCCCTCGACGGGCCGAAAAGACATGGGCGAGGTCGTCCACACTCCGAAGCAGCCACAAAGAAAAACGCCCCGGCCTTGCGACCGGGGCGTCCTTCAATTCGGTGTGGTCGAAGCCCTAGAGACCCGGCAGCTTCGAGCGGTCGCCTTCGCGGCGCTCAATCGTCACCGTGGCGCCGCCTGTGGCGCGACGCACCGTTTCGGCGTTGGCGAGGCGTTGCTCTTCGGTCAGCGCAGCGGCGGCGGGGGCGGTGGAGCCCTGATAGCTGAGGACCTGATCGGAGAAGCCTTCCGGCTTGCGCACGAGCGCGGCGCCTTCGAGGTCGACCTGCGCACGGATGGCGGGATCCACCGCATCCGCGCCGGCGCGCGACACGAGCGCCCGCTCGCCGGCGGTCGCCTGACCGCCAACGTCCTGGCCGAACACCGCCGCACGGGCCTGACCGTCGGGGCGCAATTCCTGCGGCCGCGGATCACCCGGGCGCGGCGGACGCAGCGCATAGTCGGGCGGCATCACGAGGGGCGCGCGGGTCACGACCCGGAACTCGTCCGGCGCCACCTTCTCCACGCCGATCGCCTTGCTGAACCCGCCGCAGCCGGACACCGCCACGCACGCAACCGCCATCGCGGCGAGGGTCATCGTCTTTTGCATAGCCGCCCTATCCATTTCTTGCGGGGCCTCCGCTTGTTCTGGGTGTCTCATAGACCTTGAAATCGGGCAGCGCCAAGGCGGACGCTCAGCCGGGCGCCTTGTCGGGCGCCTTTTCCTCGCCGTTGCGGAGAAAATCTAGCGCCAGCAAGGCCGCGCCGACCGTGATCGCCGCATCCGCCACATTGAAGACCCACGGGAAATAGAAGCCCGAGAAGTCGAGAAAATCGGCAACGGCCCCGAATCGGATGCGGTCGACCACGTTGCCGAGCGCCCCGCCGACCACGAGCCCGAGCGCCCAGCCGGTCAGCGAGCGGGTCGCCGTGCGCATCCAGTAGATGAAAAAGCCCGCAATGCCGATGGAAAGGACCACGAGCGCCCAGCGCGCAATGCCGTCGCCGGCCTTCAGCATCCCGAAGCTGACACCGTAGTTCCAGACCATGGTCAGATCGAAGATGCCGCTGACCTCGATCTTGCGGCAGCCGATATGGGTTTCGAGACACCCCGGCGGGCTGAACTTCAGCACCTCCAGCACCCAGTATTTGGAAGCCTGATCGAGGACGAAGACCCCGGCGGCGAGAAGCAGTCCGAAACGCAGCATGGCGGGCCTTATGGCGTGACGCGCCTGTTACGCCAAGGGCGCTCAACCCATCGGGCGCGGGGCCAGTCCGGCCCATTGCACGGTCCAGTACCGTTGATCCAGCGCCGCCACGACCGGGCCGATCGCGTCCGCGCGGCACCGTCGGAATGCGCAACGCTCTTCCAGAAAGGCCGTGGCGGGCGGTCGGCCGCCGCAGGCCTTGTCCGCAGCACGCCCCACGCGACGCATCAGGACGGCGACTCCGCGGTCGGTGGAAAGATCGAGATCGGTGATGGAAACGCTCACCGATGTTTCGGACCGCACCGACTGCGCCGGCGCAGCAGAAGCTGATGGTGCGGAGACCGCTGACACGAACGCCACGACGGCGATGAAGGCGAGCAACTTGATCATGACGCGCTCCTGAGCCTCCGACATCAAAGGCCAAAAGCGCGCGCCGTGGCGTGACGTCCGTCACGTCGTTATTTGGTGTTCACAGAGGCCGCGCCGGACGCCGCGCCACCGGCCAGCAGACCTCGTCGTCCTCGATGGCGAGCCCCTGCCGCAGCGCCGCGCGGTGATCGATCCACGCGGGATCGCCCCACGGCGTCGCATCGGCCTCGACATGGAAATACTGCAGATGCGGCGTCCAGCCGCCGAACTTCGGCGCACGCGCCGGGACGTCTTCAACGCCCGGACCGTACACGTGACCGGCCGGGCCGCCGACGAGGTCGCCGCGCAGGATGCCCTGCGCGGGAAAGAAGACGTTGGTCCAGCGCACCGCCGAAAACACGGCCGCATTGTGCGGCGCGCGCGGGCCGGCGTGCGGATCGTCGGCGTTCCCGTATTGGCGGCAATAGGTGAAGCGTTGCACGCCATCGGCGAAGGTCTCGAATTGCGGTGGGTTCGTCGCGTGCTCACGCCGCTCCAGCGACTGCGTGAATTCCTCGAGCGTTTCGGCGAGCAGCGTCTGAGCATGCGCCAGCGGCGCGCCGAGCGTGACGAAATCGCTGATGAGCCACAGCGGCTTTTCCTCGCCCACCGGCGCATCGCGCAAGGCGTCGAACACCAGCCGCTGCGCCAGACGCCAGCGGTCGCGCACCTCGGTGTCGTTCGGCTTGATGAGCAACGCGGCGGCGGCTTCCTCGGCGAATTTCAGCGCATCCTGAATCGGACCAGGCCGATCCATGCGCCGGTTGGCGCGGCCCCACATGTGGGTGATGAGGTCGTAGCCGATCACGCCGCCCAGCGAATGCCCGACGATGATGATGCGATCGTACTTGCCGCACGCGTGCAACTCGTCGAGCAGCGCGAGGCCCTTCGCGCGAATGTCCTGACGGCGCTGGATGTCGCTCGCTTCGCGGCTGAGATAGCGCGCGGCGTCGCCGAGCACGGGCGTGAGAAAGAGTTTCTCGGCGACGAGCACCGTGATCCACAGCAGCGTCACGAACGTGACCATGCTGATGAACGACGCCGTGAGATGCTGCGCGACGATGGCGTTCGCCGCCGCGAGCGCCAGCAGCACCAGCAATATCCCCGCCGCCAGCAGCGGCGCCTGCAGCACGCGCCACGCCTTCACCAGCGACAGCGGGACCTGGTGACGCGGCCGCATGGCGAGGCGCGCCATCCAGCCGATCACATGGCCGAAGCTGTTGCCGTGCATCAGATGCGCCCAATAATATTCGAAGAAGTCCGTGCGCTTGCCGTGGACATTTTCGTTCGTGGACAGCCGGCGCAGCTCGAAGATGCCACTCATCTCGTCGGGTTCGGAATAGACCGCACGCGGTTTGCCGTCCGGCCGCGGATCGTTCATCCACACCGTCTGGACGAGCTTCCAGAGCGTGGCCATGGGGCGTTGCTCGCCGATCCCGTGAATGAGAACGACGGCCTGCTTTTTAGGCTTCTCCCCGGTCGGCGCGCCGGACGATGAGTCCGCCATGATCCCTCGGCTCCCTCGACGACGGGACGAAAGGCCGATCAACCGGCGCGGTCAACCGGCTTCCCGGCAGACGCACGCCGCGAAGGCTCCGCACCTATGAGGGGTATCGCTTGCGCATCTCCGCCAGGCTGTGCGTCGCGAGGTCCTTCAGCACCGACTGGTCCACGTCCGAGAGCTTGTTGATGTAGAGGCAGGACTTTCCGGTCTTGTGCTTGCCGAGCTTCGCCAGCAGCGCCTTCTCCTTCGGAAAGTCGCCCAGCACATAAAGCACCAGGTTGGCCTTGCGCGGCGAAAACCCGATGATCGGCCAGTCGCCCGATGGTGTCTTCCATGAACCGAATCCGATGATCGAAGGCCCCCACATGGCGGGCTTTTCGCCCGTCACTTCCTTGAGCATCTTGAGCACGGCCTTCGCATCCGCGCGCCGCACCTCGTTCTCCACCGCATCGATGAAGGCGCTCACCGAGGCCGTCGTCTTTTTCGTTTTCGGTTCAGCCGCCATCCTCAGCCTCCATCGGCGCCATGCGCAGAAACGACCAAACATGATCGTAAAGACCATCGTTGACGAGTGTTGAATGCCCGCCGCCCGGCACGGGCACGAACTGTTTGGGCTCACGCGCCAGCGCAAACATCCGTTCGGCGTGCGCGATGGGAATGACGTCGTCGGCATCGCCGTGTACAATCAGCACGGGCGTGCGCACCTTGCCGATCCAGTCGCGGGAGAGGAAACGATCCTGCATCAGCACACGCACCGGCACGAAGCGCACATTCGCCGCCGCGAGATCGACGATGGCCGTGTACGGCGCTTCCATGATCAACGCTTGTGCGGGAACCTCGGCTGCAAGGCGCACCGCCACGCCCGTACCGAGCGAGAAGCCGTGAATGACGATGTGCTCCGCATCGACCTTCGTGCGCAGCCAGTCATAGGCGACACGCGCATCGGCATGCAGCGCCGCTTCGCTCGGGCTTCCCGTCGACCCTGCATAGCCGCGATACGCCACCGCCAGCATGCCCGCGCCCTGTTCTGCAACGTTCGCGAAGCGATAGCCCTGCAGGTGCAGCCGCCCGCCATTGCCGTCGAAATAGAGAAACACCGGCTCGCCGGGCTCGGGCGCCATCCACCATGCGCGCAGCGTCTGCCCGTCGGGTGTCTCGATGCGGATGTCCTCGATGGCCGACGGATCGTCCGCGCCGAGCGCGATGACGGCGGGATCGGGGTGGTAGATCAGTGCGCGGCCGAACAGGAACAGCCCCAGCACCGCGCACGCATAGAGCGCGACCACGCCGATCAGGACGCCCATCAGCAAACGAGGGGGCAGCCAGCGGCGGATCATGACATCGGCGCCTGTGTCGTGCATTGCGCCGGCGCCGGCTTGAACGGCCGCGCATTGCGCCGCAGGGCGAACGCCGCGCACGCGCCTGGATTACCGGCGAACACCACGCGCCCGTTATAGCCGCCCTCGGCGTCGACGCGACCGTCGAGCATGGTCATGCTCCAGCCTTCGCCGGGCTTAAGGATCCAGCGCGTCGGTCGCAACACCACGCGGCCCGAAGCGCGGTCGATCGTGCCGTGTGCGTTGTAGCAGCCGGATGCGATGCCGGGATTACGTGGATGGGCGAAGAACGTGACCGTGGCGTCGACTTCATCGCCGCGTTGCGGGCGCAGCTCGACGGTCATCCCGGTCAGCCCTTGCGAGCAGGTGTATTCGCCGCTCCACTGGCCGCCCATGAGGCGCGGGGCCTGCGCAAAGGCGACGCTCGCCGCCAACGCCGAAGCCGCAACCGCCGCCAACCCGATCCACTTTCGCTTCGCCATCGCCCGCCTGCCCTGTTCCGCCGCGCCGCAAAACACTACATGCACCGGCGATCAAAGCACGGCGCTTCGGAGGCGGCAGCATGGCGTACTGGCTGGTGAAGAGCGAGCCCGAGGTTTTCTCCTGGGGCGAGCAGAAGAAGCTGGGCGCCAAGGGCGGCGCATGGACCGGCGTGCGCAACCACCAGGCCAAGATCTACCTCAACACCATGCAGAAGGGCGACCGCGCCTTCTACTACCACTCGGGCGGGGAGAAGCAGATCGTCGGCGTCGTCGAAGTCACCAAGGCCGCCTACCCCGACCCCACCGACGAGACGGCCAAGTTCGTCTGCGTCGACGTGAAGGCGAAGGAAGCGTTCGCGACGCCGGTGACGCTGGCGTCGATCAAGGCGGAACCGAAACTCACCGAGATGGTGCTGGTGAAGAACTCACGGCTAAGCGTACAGCCGGTGACGGATGCGGAGTGGGCGATCATCGCGAAGATGGGCGGGGTGAAGTAGGATGGATTTCGCTCCGCTCAATCCACCCTACGATCTGCTACACTAGCGAACAAGCTGCGAGCCGCCGGGTAGCTCAGGCTTCGCTTCGAGGGTTTCGCAAAGAAACTCTATCAGGAACCGCTCCTCGTCGCGCGCCAACCATCGACCCAAAGAAACCAGCCCGACGCCGAAACCGAGCATGACCAATGGGAACAGGGCGATGACAGGCGTCGGCAGATCACTTTCGATCCGTTCCGGCGCCAACATAGCGGTCAGCGTGATCGTTCCGCCGATGAGTACGACCCCGGAAAACCAGAACACCAGGAACATCAGGAACACCACCACGGAGATTGGCGGCCCGATGCTGCATTTCAGGGAGCACCCTCGCGCACCGGGCAGAAAGTCCAGCGACAGTCTCGTCTGGAAGGAATTGCGATAGCTGATCGCTCGAAACAGCGTCGCGCTTACGTCGTCCACCGCACCCCGCACTCCCGACTCGGATGGTGATGGTCCGAGACGAAACAGCCGCGTATCGACTTTGGCGCGCAAGCGTTCGACGCACGCTGATCTCGTTAGCGGCGAACTGAACGTGAGGGAACGCCAAAGACTCACAGCGACTTCGCAATCTCCTCCGTCATCTTCTTCGCATCCGCGAACAGCATCATCGTGTTGTCCCGGAAGAAGAGTTCGTTCTCGACGCCGGCATAGCCCGCCGACATGCCGCGCTTGATGAAGAGCACCGTCTTGGCCTTTTCCACTTCCAGAATCGGCATGCCGTAGATCGGGCTTTGGGGATCGGTCTTGGCCGAAGGATTGGTGACGTCGTTGGCGCCGATGACGTAGGCGACGTCGGCCTGCGCGAATTCGCTGTTGATGTCCTCGAGCTCGAAGACCTCGTCATACGGCACCTGCGCTTCGGCGAGCAGCACGTTCATGTGCCCCGGCATGCGACCCGCAACCGGGTGGATGGCGTACTTCACTTCCACGCCTTCGGCCTTCAGCTTGTCGACCATTTCCTTCAGCGCGTGCTGCGCCTGCGCCACCGCCATGCCGTAGCCCGGCACGATGATGACCTTCGAGGCGTTCTTCATGATGAAGGCCGCATCTTCCGCGCTGCCCTGCTTCACCGGTCGCGTCTCGACCTTGCCGCCCGCGGCTGCGCCATCGGCCGTGCCGAAGCCGCCGAGGATGACGCTGATGAAGCTGCGGTTCATGGCCTTGCACATGATGTAGGAGAGAATGGCTCCCGAGGACCCGACCAATGCGCCGGTGATGATCAGCGCGGTATTTTCCAGCGTGAAGCCGAGTGCGGCCGCCGCCCAGCCCGAATACGAGTTGAGCATCGACACGACGACCGGCATGTCTGCGCCGCCGATCGGGATGATAAGCAGGATGCCGATCAGCAGCGAGAGGCCGAGAATGGCCCAGAAAATCCACGCCTGCGTGCCCTGCGTCATCACCATATAGACGACGAGGCCGACGATGGCCGCAGCGATCGCGATGTTGATGACATGGCGCAGCGGCAGCATGATCGGTGCGCCGCTCATGTTGCCGTTGAGCTTTGCAAACGCGATGACCGAGCCCGTGAACGTGATCGCGCCGATCGCCGTGCCGAGCGCGAGTTCGATGAGCGAACCCGTCTTCAAACCGCCGTCGGGCAGCGCGATATGGAAACTCTCCGGCGCGTAGAACGCCGCCGCCGCCACTGCGACCGCCGCGAGACCCACGAGTGAGTGGAACGCCGCCACGAGTTGCGGCATCGCCGTCATCTTGATGCGGTTGGCGATCACCGCCCCCACTGCGCCGCCGACGAGCACGCCGCCGCCGATGAGACCGATGGTGGTCGGATCGAGCTTGACGCTGAGCAGCGTGGTGCCCACCGCGATGGCCATGCCGATCATGGCGTAGGTGTTGCCCTGGCGCGATGTCTCGGGGCTGGAGAGCCCGCGCAACGCGAGAATGAAGAGCACGCCCGAAGCGAGATACGCGAGCGCTGCGATGTCAGCCGTCATGATTGGTCAGCCCCAGGTGAAGACTTGTCTGTTTCGGAATGCGTGTGATCAATCGACGCTGCGGTCAGCCCCGCAGCGCTCTGCATGCGGCCCATGCGCCGCATCATCAGCATGTTGAGAACCGTCGCCATGAAGAGCGCGAAGAACACCACGCCCGCGAGCAGCGGATGCCAGCCCCAGCGGTCCACCGCGCCGAACCACGCGACGACGCAGCCGACAGGATAGAGCGGGCTCAGGATCGCCGCCGCGAAATAGCCCATCGGCGCGTCGAGCGTGAAGACGTGCGACAGCTGTGGTCCGCTCGCCGGGATCTGCAGCGCGAAGAGGATTGCGAGATTGAGGAAGAAGCCGGGTGTCTTCATGCCGCCTCCTCCTCGGCCTTGCGTGCCGTGACCGCATCGATCCAGCGGTGCAAGGCTGCGCAGACGAGAAATCCCGCAACGAAGGCCGAGAGCGCCGCGCCGTCCGACAGCGCATACGCGCATCCACCGATGGCGAGGCCGGTGATGATCAAGGCGCGCGCCCACTCGCCGAGCCCTGCGCGCCAGCGTCCTGCAAACGCCACCGCCACGCCGATGGCGGCGACAGCGAGTGCAGCGTAAGCGAGCGACGCCGGGCTCATCGCTGCCCCCCGCGCGACATCTGCGACCAGCCGCCGAGCATGGTAATCGCTGGTACGGCGAGGAAAGCGAGGCCCGAGAGCCACGGCGCCCAGCCCCAGACATCTTTCGCGCCGAAGAATGCGGTCACACTGCCAACGACGGGAATGAACGTCACCGGCACGGAGACAAGTGTCGCGGGCGCCGGGCCCCAGCCGGTGAGGCTCTGCATTTGCGCTGCCACAGCGAAGAACTGCAGTACGCCGATCCCGAGCCACGCCAGCGCGAGCAGACAGCCCGCACCGCCAACCGCGCCGACGCGAAACACCGTCCCGCGCATCTGCGCCTGCGCGGCGCGGATGTCCTCTTCCGTGGGCCGCGCGGCGCCCGGCGTCACCGCGTCTGCGAGTTCGGGCAAAACGGTCAGCGTGCGCTTCGCAGCGCGCAGCAGATCGTCATCGTCGGCGACGTCATTGCCGCGCTCGGTCGGATCGCCCGCGTAGGCTTCGACGACGTAGGCCAGCTCCTGCACCGCCGGGTGCGTGGGCGCGCGCGTGCGCACCGCTTCGGCGTGGGCGTCGAGGAAACGACGCTTGAAGCCGTCTGCGGACAAACGCCCCGAGACATACGCCTCGATGAGTTCGCGCCAATGAGCTGTCATCTGGGGGCTGTCATCTCGTGGTCATCAGGTCGCCGGCTTTGCCGCCGGGCGTTCCTTTTTCTTGTACATCGCAAGCATCCGCGCTGTGACGAGGAAGCCGCCGAAGATGTTCACCGCCGCGAGCGCCGCCGCCAGCGCGCCGAATCCGCGTGCGATCCAGAGATTGCGCGCTTTCTCGGCAGGATCGGCAGTGAGATCGTTGCCGCCGGCGTTCATCGCCGCGACCTGCGTGTATTGCTCCGCACAGCCATCGACGGCGCCGAGGAGCTGTTCGTCGTTCGGCCACATCTCCTTCGGCGCAAGCGCCTGGTGGCCCTCGGCCTGCGCTGCGACCATGCCGCGACACGTGGCGCGGATCTGTTCGGGGCCAGCCGCGCTCGTCGCGCTTGCGGCCGCCGCGATGATCGCGCCGACGATGATCACCGACGAGATCGCGTTCGTCACCGACATGAGCGGCGTGTGCAGCGCGGGCGTCACGCTCCACACCACATAATAGCCCACGAAGATGGCCAGCGCGAAGATCGCGAGGCGGAAGATGGTGGGATCGACAGCGTCCATGTCAGGCTCCGCAGAAGTGCTTGAAGACGCCCTCAGGCGCCCGTCGGATTGATTTCGTAGGCTGCGCTTGCGCGCGTGATGAGACCCGCCGCGTCGTACTCGTGCGTCTCCGCGACGATGACGCCGGACTGGTTGCGGTAGATGAGCGTCTCCCCGTCGGCGCCGGCGCAAATCGCAATGGGCTCGAAGCGGAGATCGGGAATGCGCGGCAGCGCCGTCTGCACATAGGCGATGAAATGCGACTTGCCGAAGAGCCGCCCGTCCGAGCCGAAGCCGAGCGCGGCCACGAAGGGCGAGGCGAACTCCACGTCATCGGTATAGAGCGCGGCGATCTTCTGCGGATCGCGGGCGTTCCAAGCGGCGTACCAGTCGGCGGCGCGCTGTGCGTCCATCACGCGGCCGCTTGCGGTGCAAACGTCGGGTGGATGACCGCGCCATCCTTGGTAAGCATGGCGCCCTTGATGATCTCGTCGTCCCACGCGGGCGAGAACGCCTTGGTGTCCTTGTCGGTCAGCAACGGGAGCAGCGCGAGGAGGTTTTTCGCGTAGAGCGCAGAGGAGTCCGACGGCAGGCGCGCCGGCAGGTTGGTGAAGCCCGCGACCTTCACGCCATTGGGCCTGTCGACGACCACGTCGGGCTTCGACACCGGACAGTTGCCGCCCTGCGACACGGCGAGGTCGATGACGATGGAGCCCGGCTTCATCGCCGCGACCATGGCTTCGGTCACAAGCACCGGCGCCGCGCGTCCCGGAATCAGCGCGGTGGTGATGACGATGTCCTGTTTGGCGATGTGCTCGGCGACGAGGGCTGCCTGCTTGGCCTGATACTCCGCGCTCATGGCCTTCGCGTAGCCGGCGGCGGTCTCAGCCTGCTTGAATTCCTCATCCTCGACCGCGACGAACTTCGCGCCGAGAGACGCCACCTGTTCCTTCGCGGCGGGACGCACGTCCGTGGCGGTGACGATGGCGCCGAGGCGACGCGCGGTGGCGATGGCCTGCAGGCCCGCGACGCCCGCACCCATCACGAAGACCTTCGCCGCCGCAACCGTGCCCGCCGCCGTCATCATCATCGGAAAGCCGCGCCCGTAGAGCGAGGCCGCCTCAATCACCGCGCGGTAACCCGCGAGGTTCGACTGCGAGGACAGCGCGTCCATCGACTGCGCCCGTGTGATGCGCGGCACGAACTCCATCGCCAGCGCCGCGACGCCCTGTCTGGCGTAGCTCTCGACGGCCGCCTTGGCGCCGTACGGGTTCATCAGTGCGACGACGCCTGCGCCCTTGCGCAGCGCGGCGAGTTCGTCGGCCTCAGGCGCGCGCACCTTCAGGAGAAGATCGGCGTCCTTCAGCGCAGCTGCGGCACTGGTCGCGATCTCCGCGCCAGCCGCCTTCAATTCGCTGTCGGGAAAACTCGAACGATCCCCCGCGCCGGATTCGATGGCGACGGAGTGTCCCGCCGCGATGATTTTCTTGACGGTGTCGGGGGTGGCGGCGACGCGCGTCTCGTCAGCCGCACGTTCCTTGACTACAGCGATGCGCATGCTGCCCTGCTCCTGCCCCGGAAAATCACGGGGAAAACTGCGGGCCGGACATGATCACGCGTCGCGGTTCGGTGCAACCGGCCCCGCAATCATAGGTTTTCTGGCAGAGAATTCAGGAGATCGCCTGGATGCCCATCGTCACGGCGCCGCCGACCGCGAGCAACACCGTCGAGCCGATCACGAATGCCCACCAGGCGCCGCCGAGACCCATCAGGAAACCGGCGAGCACGCCAATCACGAGCCAGACGATCAGGCCCGTCCACCAGCCAAGTCCCATGGCGAATGCAAAGACCGTCAGCCCCAGCAACATGGCCATCATGACGCACGACCATTCCGTGGTCTTCACGAAACCGGAGAACATCGCCTTGTGAGAGGTGATGTCCATGCAGCCATGTTCGACCGAACCGTGGTTTGCCCCGTGATTTGCCCCGTCGTGGGCCCCGTGCGCAGCCATCTTCGTCTCCGACAGATTTTTGCCCGTCTAAACCGCGCCGCCCGGCCTCGCAACGCCTGCGCCATGCGGCCAAGCCGCCAGCAGACCCCGGATCGCCGCGACGAATGGCAGCGGCTGGTCGATCATCACGTGGTGGTCGGCGTCGGGGATGGCGAAGAACGGCGTTCCCGCCGGCGCGGTCCGGCGCATGTGGGCGATCACATCCGGCGGCATGAGCGTCGACCGGTCGCCCCAGAGCACCGCCATCGGGCACATCGTTTCGCGGAGAAAGGGGCTGGGATCACCCAGCTCGAACTCGCTCCATATGAAGGGGTCGAATTTCCAGGTGAAGCCGCCCGCGGCCGCCTTGATCGACCCTCGCCCCACATGGTCGAGATACCAGAGGTTGTCGCAGGCCTGCTGCGGCGCGAGGCGGAACCGCGCCAGCGCCTCCTCGAAGGTCGCATAGACCCGGTTGGGCCGCGATCGGGTCGGCGGGCCGTCGTGGACGAAGCCGCTAGGCCGGATGGGACTGTCCACGCTCATGACGCCGGCGAAGCGCTGCCCGTGGCGCGCGCCACAGTATGCCGCAAGGAAGCCGCCGAATGAGTGCGCGACAAGGATCGGCTTCGCCGCCGCGTCGAACAACCCCGTCGCCGCGCACCCCGCGATGACTTCCTGCGCGAAGGTCTCGGGGTCGTAATGCGGACGCCAGTCCGAACCGCCCATGCCCGACCAGCTCAGCGCCGCCACCCGGTAACCGCTCTCGACCAGGAACGGCGCCAGCGGGCTCCACCAATCGGCGTGCGCGCCGTTGCCGTGCAGCAGCATCAAACCCGGATCGCCCCGCTGCCCCCACGCCAGAACTTCGATGCCAGCGCCTGCGACTTCGATCCGCGAACGCTCCGGAACCTGCGCCAGCGCCGCCCCGAACCACCCCGGCCCAGCCGGTCGTGCGCCGGCCAGAAGCGCGAGCGATCCGCTTCCATTGGCGTCCACTGATAGCCGGTCGGTCAATTGTGTCATGTTCGGGCCATACGACGCGGCGCCCGCGCCACGCAATGCGCCGCACCCGCACGGGTGAGGCTCTCACCCCCTTGCTCCCGCGCGCCATCCCCGCGATGACACCCGGATGCGCAACCTCTTCCGCCTCGCCCTCGCCGCCTCAGCGGCCATGATCGCAACACCCGCCTTCGCCGAAGACCGGCCGGAGGAAGTGAAAGGCACGCTCACGCTCGTCGGCGAGAACGACAGCCTCTCATCCGGCGCCGACCGGAACTACACGTCCGGCATCAAGCTCACGTACATCTCGCCTGTGAACGTCATACCGAAGTGGGTGCGCAACCTCGACGGCCTCACGCGTGCGGTGACCAATGCGCGACCGAGCTTCTTCGGCGTCGCCGTCGGCCAGTCGATCTTCACGCCGCAGGACATTTCGCTGAATCCGGCGCCGGCGAACCAGCACCCCTACGCGGGCTTTCTCTACGCGCAGATCCTCATGGCGGCGGAAGAGAACGTGGTCGCGCGCGATCCCCGCTTTGTCGATCTCTATGAACTTGAGTTCGGCATGGTCGGCCCCTCGGCGCAGGGCCAGGAGGCGCAGTCCAGCATTCACCAGCTGCTCGGCGCGCCCGAACCACTGGGCTGGGAAAGCCAGCTGCACGACGAGTTCGCCTTCGCCGTTTCGCTTGAGCGCCGCTGGCGCGCGGAAAAGGTCTTTGAAAGGCTGCCGTTCGATCTCGAAGTCGACGCCGCGCCCGGCATCGGCGTCACGCTCGGCACGCTGCGCACGGAAGCAAAGGTCGGCGCGGCCTTCCGCCTGGGGCAGCACCTCTCCGACGACTACGGCCCGCCGCGCGTGCGCCCGGGCCTGAGCGGCGTCGGCTACTTCAAGGCGAGCCAGCCGTTCTCGTGGTACTTCTTCGGCGGCGTCGAATTCCGCGCCGTCGCGCGCAATCTCTTTCTCGACGGCAACACCTTCCGAGACAGCCCCAGCGTCGAGCGCCGCCCCTTCGTCGTCGACGTGCAGGCAGGCGTTGCGGTGCAGACCGGCGACTGGCGCCTCGCCTACACCTACGTCACGCGCACCGAGGAATTCGAGGGACAGGGCGAGCAGCAGGACTTCGGTGCGCTCGCGTTGAGCTGGCGCTTCTGATCCATGACCGCCGCGCCGCGCGCCGATGATCTGATCGACGCTGCGGCGCGCGGATGGCGGGCGTGGGTCGTGCTGGCGTTTCTCGCGATCGCTGCGGCGCTGCCGGGCTTCTTCTCCATCCCCCCGCTCGACCGCGACGAAAGCCGCTTTGCGCAGGCGACTGCACAGATGCTGGAGACAGGCGACTTCACGCACATCCGCCTGCAGGACGAGGACCGCTACAAGAAGCCGATCGGGATCTACTGGCTGCAGGCGGCGTCGGTCGCGGCGTTCTCCGATGTGGAAAAGCGCGAGATCTGGGCGTGGCGGCTGCCGTCGATGCTCGGCGCGGTGATCGCCGTGTGGGCGACGTTCTGGGGCGGCATGGTTCTTGTCGGCAGACGCGCCGCGTTCGTCGGCGCGGCGTTGATCGGCGTCAGCGTGCTCATGTCCACCGAAGCGATGATCGCCAAGACCGACGCAATGCTCTGCGCCACGACGGCGCTGGCGATGGCGGCGCTCGCGCGCGTCCACATGGGCGTCGCCAGGCGGCGCACGATGCTGATCTTCTGGGCCGCCCTCGCGCTGGGCGTGCTGGTGAAGGGCCCGATCACGCCAATGGTTGTGGGGCTTTCGGCCGGCGTATTGTGCGCGTGGCGGCGAGACGTGGCATGGCTGCGGCCTTTGGTATCATTCAGCGGACCGGCGCTCGCCCTCGTGCTGCTCGCGCCTTGGCTCTACACGCTCGCCGAATCCGAAAGCAGCCTCACCGGCATCATGCGCGACATCGCGCCGAAGATCGGCGGCGGCGGCGAACACGGCAATCGCCCGCCCGGACTGCATCTGCTCCTGCTGCCGCTGTTGATTTTTCCCGCCTCCATCGGCCTGGCGCCGGCCTTCGCAGCGGGATGGAAAGCGCTGCGCGCGCCACACACGGACGACACGCACGCCGGCGTCCGCTTCCTCGTGACGTGGATCGTCCCGACCTGGATCGTCTTCGAACTCGCGACGACGAAACTCGCACACTACCCGCTGCCGCTCTATCCCGCGATCGCGCTGCTGGCGGGCGCGGGCTTGCCGCGCTGGCTGGAGGCGCCGAGCGCGTCCCGGCGGATCGGATTGGCTGCGGGGCTGTTCGTCGGCAGTTTCGGCATCATCGCGGCGGCTGCCATGCTGACCTTCTGGAGATCGGCGGCGCAGGCCAACGATGCAGCGTTCGTTGTCGGCGGCGCATTGCTCGCGTTCAGCCTCGTCTTGTCAGTGATCGCCGTGCGCACCACGCACGCCGGAGTCACGACCGTTGCGGCGATCGTCGGCGCGTTCGTGCTCATCGCTGTCGCGCGCGAAGGACTCGCGCCGCGCGCCTCACATGTTCTCGTCAGTCGCGCGGCGTCGGCGGCGCTGCCAAACGGACAAGCGCCCCCGCTGCTGGTCATCGGATACCGCGAGCCCAGCATCGTTTTCACGGAAGGCACAGTAACCTTGCTCCGTCAGGGCGTCGAAGGCGGCGCGGCGGCTGTGACGGGGCAGAGAGCGCTCGTGGAGGTACGACAACGCGCGGCGTTCGAGGACTCGCTGTCAGCGCGCGGATTGGAGTTTCAACCTGAAGGAGCGCCCGTCGCGGGTCGCAACTATTCCAACGGCGACGACGTCAGCCTGCAGCCGGGACGCGTCACCGCCGCCCGAAACTGAGCAGCGATTTCAGCACGCCGCGCGCCACGAGCATCATGCCGATGAACGGCGACAGCAGCGCGACCGTCACTTTCTCGCCCGGCGTGCGCGCGAACTTGGCAAAGTAGCGCGCAAGCCCACGCGCCTTGTGGCTCTCGACCTTGATCCAGCTCGCCTTGCTGGTGGCGCCGAAGTGGAGCGCTTCCGCCGTCGGCTCGAAGAGCACCGCGCCGCCCGCTTCGCCGACGCGGCGGCAGATATCGATGTCCTCGACGTGCAGGAAATAGCCTTCGTCGAAACCACCGATGGACTGGAAATCCGCCCGCGGCGTCAGCATCATCGCGCCGGACACCACCGGCATCGGCACGACGGCGTCGGGTTTCGGATCACGTTCGCGATGGACGTCCCGGAAAACCGGAGAGAGTTTCTCGAGCCCGCCCAGCCCCAGCACGCCGACAATCGCCGTCCACGGCGTCAGCAGCTCGCGCCGCGCGCCGCGCTGCTCGCGCCCGCGCTTGTCCACCAGACGCCCGCCGACGATCCACGGACTACGCGCCTTGCGACCGGCGGTGACGAGACGTTCCGCAGCGCCGCGCTGCAGCACGGCGTCCGGGTTCACGAAGAGGAGGTACCGCCCGCTCGCGACTTCCGCGCCGAGATTGCACGCGCGCGCAAAGCCGACATTGCCCTGGCCCTGGATCAGCGTGACGTCGCGGCGGTCCGCCTGCAGCGCGCGCAGCGAGGAGGCGATCTCCGGCGGGTTGCCGTTGTCGATAAGGATGACCTCGTCGATCCACGGTTCCGCAAACAGGCTGCGCAGGCACAATTCCAGCGACTCGCCGGTGTGGAACGTGACCACGATCGCGCTGACGCGCGCGCCCACGTCCGCAGCGGGCGACTTGGATCGCTGAGCCTTAGGTTCCATCAGAGGACGTTAAGCGCAGGCGCGCGTGCGTAACAAGTCACCATTGGCGCCCTCACCGCTGATCCGGCGCGAGCGCCTCGTCCGCCAGCATGCGTTTGGCCTCCTCCAGGGTCACCACCTGCTGCGCATCGCCGCCGAGACGGCGCAGCGCGAGCTTCCGTTCCTCGGCCTCCTTGCGGCCGACGACGGCGATGACCGGGATCTTGGCGAGCGAGTGCTCGCGCACCTTGTAGTTGATCTTCTCGTTGGCGACGTCGACCGCCACGCGCAGGCCCGCCTTGCGCAGTTCGGCGGCGGCCTCGTGCGCGTAGGCTTCCGCGTCCGACGTGATCGTCGCCACCACCACCTGCACCGGCGCGAGCCACATGGGGAAAGCCCCCGCGCAGTTCTCGATCAGGATGCCGATGAAGCGTTCAAGCGAGCCGCAGATCGCACGATGCAACATCACGGGGCGGTGCTTCTGCCCGTCCTCGCCGACATACTCCGCGCCGAGACGATCCGGCAGAACGAAGTCGTTCTGGATCGTGCCGCACGTCCACGTCCGCCCGATGGCGTCTTTCAGCACGAAGTCGAGCTTCGGCGCATAGAAGGCGCCGTCGCCCGGCGCGACGATGGGTTCGACCCCCGCCTTGCGCGCCGCATCGAGAAGCTGGCCCTCGGCCATGTCCCAGAAATTATCGGAGCCCGCCCGCAACTCCGGGCGCGTGCCGAGCGCGATATGGTCGCGTGTGAGGCCGAAATCGGCGTGGATCGACGTGGCGAGCTCGATGAAGGCGGTCACTTCCGAAACGATCTGGTCCTCGCGGCAGAAGATGTGCGCATCGTCCTGCGTGAATGCGCGCACGCGCATAAGGCCGTGCAGAGAGCCCGAGGGCTCGTAGCGGTGACACGCGCCGAACTCCGCCATGCGCAGCGGCAGATCGCGATAGCTCTTCTGACCGAACTTGAAGATCTGCACGTGGCCGGGGCAGTTCATCGGTTTCAGCGAAAGCTCCTCGCCCTCCACAGTCTCGCAGACAAACATGTGCTCGTGGTAGTTCTGCCAGTGCCCTGACTTTTCCCAGAACACGCGGTCCAGCACCTGCGGCGTGCGCACTTCCAGGTAGCCCGCCTTGTCGAGACGACGGCGCATGTAGGCCTCGATCGTGCGCCACAGCGTCAGGCCCTTCTCGTGCCAGAACACCATGCCACGTCCCTCTTCCTGCATGTGGAAGAGATCCATCGACCGGCCGAGCTTGCGGTGATCGCGCTTCTCGGCCTCTTCGAGGCGCTGGAGATGTTCGGCGAGCTGCTTCTCATCAGCCCAGGCCGTGCCGTAGATGCGCTGGAGCTGGGCGTTGTTCTGATCGCCGCGCCAGTAGGCGCCGGCGAGCTTCATCAGCTTGAACGCCTTGCCGAGACGGCCCGTCGACGGCAGGTGCGGCCCGCGGCAGAGATCGCCCCATTTATCGCCGTGCGAATAGAGCGTGATCGGCTCGCCGGGCTTGATGACCTCGTCGATCGTCTCGGCCTTGTAGATCTCGCCGATGGACCGGAAATGCGCGATGGCCTTGTCCTTCTCCCAGACACTGCGGATGATCGGCAGGTCGGCATCGACGATTTCCGCCATGCGCTTTTCGATCTTGGCGAAGTCGTCCGTGGAGAACGGCTCGTCGCGTGCGAAGTCGTAATGGAAGCCGTCTTCCGTCACCGGACCGAACGTCACCTGCGTGCCGGGGAAGAGCTCCTGCACCGCCTGCGCAAGCACGTGGGCTGCGTCGTGGCGCAGGATGTCCAGACCGGCAGGCGTGTCGCGCGTGATGATCTCGAATGCGGCGTCTTCCTCGATGGGACGCGTGAGGTCCCATTCGACGCCGTTGACCTTCACGGCCACGGCTTTCTTGGCGAGGCCCTTGGATATGCCCTCGGCGATCGCGAGGCCCGTCACGCCCTTGTCGAACTGGCGGACGGCGCCGTCGGGAAATTTGATGTCGATGCTCATCGGCTACTGGCCCTGATCTGCAGCATTGGAAGAAAGCGATGAAACGGTCGGCGCGCGCACTTTGGCGACGAAGGCGGTGATGGCCGCTTCAAAGCCCTGTGCGAGCGGAATATCGGTGTGGCCAGCGTCGGAAAATTCCACATAGTCGACGCCCGGCCGTGAGTCGCGCGCCGCCGCGGCGAATGCACGATTGAGTCGCACCGGCAGCGTCCGGTCGCGGGCGCCGGCGAGAATGAGGACAGGCCCCTGCATCGGCCGAAGCGCCTCGATACTATCGAAGCGCGCGAGGCGATCGTCCACCCTGGCTCCGGCGGCGTTGCGCGCACTCGCCTCGAAGATCATGGCGCCGGCTGCGGGCGTGCGCCCGGCGATCCCCGCGCACACCATGCCGCCGAGCGAATGACCCCAGAAAATGAGCGGACGGCCGTTGGCCTGCGCCGACGCGAGCGCGCCGACGCGATCCAGCATGGCCGTGAAACTCGCCAGGTTCGCGACACCTGCGCTGTCGCCATAGCCCGGATAGTCGAACAGCAGCACATCGCCCCAATGCAGCACTTTGCTCGCATAGATGACGCCGGCGCGGTAGCGGTCCGAAGCATTGCCGCCGCAATGGACGAACAGCGGCCGGTCGCGCGGGCCCGCTTCGGCGAGCGTGTATGCGATGCGCGCCGCGCCGTCACCGATGAAGCCGTGACGGACGCGCACGCCGACGAGCGTCTGCTGATTTTTCAGATCAAGTGGGCCCTCGCCCGCCGCACGCTGCGGCGGCGCCGGCGGCTGGAAGACGCTTTCCTCGTTGATCTCGACCGTGACGCACGCGGCGAGAGCGAGGCTCGCAAGCGCCAGAACAATCCTGTTCACCGTGAGGTCCTCTCAAGTGGTGTTTTTGGCCCCCTCCAGTCGCCGTAGCGCCATGGCGCCCACCACGGCGCGCGTGGGGCCAGCACCGGCGCAGGGTCATAGCCTGATCCGCCCCACGGATGGCAACGGCACACGCGCGCGCCCGCCATCCAGCTCCCTTTCCATGCGCCATGCGCGCGCACGGCGTCGGCCGCGTAGGCCGAGCACGTGGGCAGGTAGCGGCAATCGCGCCCGACGAAGGGCGAGAGCGTGAGCTTGTAGAGCCGGATCAGGCCGAGAACGGCCAGAGCCGGCAGACTCGGGGCGGGAATGCTGGGGGGCATGACGCAGGGCGGCTTTTCAGGTTCGAGGACCGGGTCCACATGGGCGCCGCTGCGGCGCGCCCGGTCAGGCGCCGCCGGCTCTAGCCAGTGGTCGTAGTGGTCGCGAACGTGGAGGCGGCGGGTCGCTGCATGACCGCCTCATACCTGAAACGCCGTGAAAACGGAAGCGCGCGCGCTATTCCGGGCTGCCGACCTTGGAGCAACTCGTCACCGTGAACGCCCCCCAGCATTCCACCAGCGGGTTTTCGCCGGCGGGTTTGGCGTAGTGGGAGGCGACGAAATAGTTGTCGTAGGCGCCGTCCGCGCCACGCGCGACGAGTCCGCCGATGGTGCCGCCGATATCGACGTTTTCCGCCGCCGCTTCGGTGACGCCTTCGAGCTTGGCGTCGGCGGCGGCGCTCATCTTGGCGGCGGTCGGGTTGGTGAAAAACGCCGCGAGCGCGACGATGACGAGCAGTCCGAGCAGTCTCAGCATGACAGTTCCTCCTGCATCAGAGCGAACGACGCCCGCGCCGGTTTCGCAAGTGTTATCCGTTCGGGGACGCGCCGTTCGTGCAGAATCGCTCGAAGCGCCCTTCCGGCGTCACGCGCGCGAAATCGAGCGCGCGGGTGAGGCGCTTCAGGCGCAAGTCCACCACCCACTTGTCGGAGCAGAGCCCGTGCGGTTTGGGCTGCGTGCACGACGCATAGACCTCGCCGAGCCCGACGTCCGGGTTGGCGCCGACGTCGGCGCACTGGAAGCCCTGCGCCATCAGGTCCGTGCGCACCTCTTCCGCGCCGCGCTCGACGCCGTAGCGCGCCGAGATCTCGCGGGCGAAAGCCGCCGAGATATCAGCGGGTATCGCCGCATCCGCATGCAGCGCGAGAGCGCCGGACGGCGCGGGCGTTTCCGCCGGCGGCGTATCGACCGCCGACGTTGCGCACGCGGCGAGCGCAGCGAACGCCGCCGCCGCCAGAACCCGGCGCATCACGCGCCGCCCTTCACCTTCGCGATCCATTCGTTCACCAGCCGCTCCAGCGTCGTCAGCGGCACCGCGCCGTTTTCGAGCACCACCGTGTGGAACGCCTTGATGTCGAACTTGGCGCCAAGCTCGGCCTTCGCGTGCTCACGCAGTTCGAGGATCTTGAGCTGGCCGATCTTGTACGCGCACGCCTGACCCGGCATCGCCATGTAGCGCTCGATTTCGGTCGTCACGTCGCTTTCAGCCATGCCGGTGTTGGCGACCATGTAGGTGATGGCCTGTTCGCGGCTCCAGCCCTTGGCGTGCAGGCCCGTATCGACGACGAGCCGCACGGCGCGGAAGATTTCCGCCTGCAGGCGTCCGAGATCGCCGAGCGGATCGTCCTTGTACATGCCGATTTCGGCGGCGAGACGCTCCGCATAAAGCCCCCAGCCTTCCGCGTACGCCGTGTAGAGCGTCTGCTGGCGGATCATCGGCATGTTCTTCAGATGCAGCGCCGTATCGATCTGGAAGTGATGGCCGGGGACCCCTTCGTGATACGCGAGCGTCTTCATCGAATAGCGCGGCGTTTCGCTTGTATCGCGCAGGTTTGCGTAGAACGTCCCCGGACGCGAACCGTCGAGCGCCGCCGGCTGGTAGCTGCCGCCCGCAGCGCCCGCTTCCAGCGCCGGCGGCACGCGTTCGATGCGCAGCTGTCCCGGCGGGATCGTGTTGAAGTACTGCGGCATCAGCGCTTCGATCTCACGCATGATCTCGTTGTACCGCGCGATGATCTGCGTACGGCCTTCGTCCGTGTTCGGGAAAAGCTGGTCGGGGCGCTTGTTGAGCGTGTCGATTCGTTGCGCGAGCGTGCCCGTCGTCAGCCCTTGGCCCTTCAGGATCGCATCCATGTCGGCGCCGATGCGCGCGACTTCATCGAGACCGATCTGGTGGATCTGGTCTGCGGTGTAGTCCGTCGTCGTCATCTGCTTCAGATAGACGGCGTAAAGCGCCGCGCCGTCCGGCAGACGCCCGACGCCGGACGCTTGGGTCGCCGCCGCTGCGCGCTGGCCTTCAAGGGCGGCGATCATGCGTTCGTAAGCGGGATAGACGCCCGTCTCCACCGCCGCCACGGCGCGCGCCGTCAGCGCATCGCGCTTGGCCTGATCGAGATCCTTCAGGTCGCCGACCTTCGACGTGAACGCCTTCACCAGCGCATTTTCCGCCGCGGGTCCCGCGATGGTGCTGCGCGAAATCTGGATCGAGCGCTCGACGAGCGAGATCGGCATCACGACGCCAGCGCCGGCCTGACGCACGGTTTCCGCCGTCACCGCATCGAGTTTCGGCCCCATGGCTTCAAGACGCAGCACATAGTTCTCGGCGGTCTTGGCATTCTTGATGGTGTGGCCGGTCTGCATGAAGGTCGGCAGTCCGACATTCGTGCCCCACATCGGATTGATGGGATAAAGCCCTTCCGACGACATCCACGGAAACGCGCGGAACGCCAGCGCGGACGTGTATTGGTCTTCGAGGATGTCGTAGGTGATCTGGTCCTGCGCGTTGAGTTTCGCGCGATCGAACTGGCGCAGCTCGACGAGGTACCTTTCCGCGCGCGCATAGTCCGCATCGCGCTTGCCGACGCCCACTTCCGCGAGCTTGCCCGAGTGCGTGTCGAGCGGCGTGCCGTCGACGAGGCCGATCTGCGAGAAGAGTTCCGGATTGCGCAGGACGAAATCGAGCGCCTGCCGGTCGGCGAGCTGGGTGATGTTGAACGGCTTGCCGAAGCCGATGCGGTAGCCAGCGTAGCCGCCCACGAGGAGCGCCGCGAGCAGCACCCAGCCGAGAATTTTGAAAAAGCCCTTCATGCGCACGCTCTCCCCGCGATCCGCTCGAATATCGATTTTCGATAACTAGCGGCGGAAACGCGGCGCGTCTAGACGGTGGCCTTCGCCCGCGCGTCCTCGATGGCCGCCACCGCCGCCTCGAACGCGAGCAGCGTTGAGGTGTGGCGCATCGGGTACTCGCGCACGCCTTCGAGGTGGCGCAGCTCCCAGAAGCGGCCTGTCGGCGGCGGACCGTTCTCTTTCAACATGGCCTTCAGCGCATCGCGCGCCGCGACGATCTCGTCCACCCGCGCGCCTATGGCGTTGGCCGCGAACACCGACGCCGACGCCTGCCCCAGCGCGCATGCCTCCACCTCGATGCCGAGGCCCGTGACCACGTCGCCGTCCAGCGTGAGGTCCACCGTCACCACCGACCCGCACACCTTCGACACCTTCGTCGACGCGCCATGCGCGCCCGCCAGCCGCCCCTGATGGGCGACGTCGCCGGCAAGTTCGAAGATGCGGGGGTGATAGAGATCGTGCATGGGCGGAATATAGGGGCGATCAGCCCGGCCCGCCCAGCAAACCATCATCGGCCTTGCAGCGCTTGTCGTAGAGACCACGCACGCGGCTGACCTTGGACGCCACGCCCGGCGCGTCGTCCCAGAGGTGGGCCTGCCAGGTGTGGGTGCAGTCGCCTTCGGTCTGCGTGCGGCGGCAGACCTGATCCGGCGGATCGCCGCCGCGTCCGGTGGCGGGCGCGGCGCACGCGAACTGGTTGGCGCGGAGATCGCCCGTCGCGACAGCGAGAGCCGAACCCGCCGCGTAGCGCCGCACGAGCCCCGTCGAGAACCGCTGCGCCACGCCGTCCGCGCCGCCGCGCCGCCAGTCGCCGAGATCGACAGGTCCTGAAGGCGCGCTCGCGCCGCGCGGCTCCACGGCGCCCGTGCCGCCCGGCCCGGAATCCACGCTCGCGCAGGCAGACACGACGAGGGCGGCGGCGAGGAGGATGCGTTTCATCGCCTTCACATACCCGCTTCCGCGCACGGTTGAAATCGCGCCAGGGGCGAACATCGACGACTGTTAGGGGGATCGCGGTTGCGTTCGTCCCTCGATTCCCGGAGCGCCGGCTTCCAGCCGGTATTTTTCTTTTCACGGCGCGCAAGGGGCCGGCAGGATGCCGGCGCCCCCGGACGACTTTTTTCATCCAAACAATCCGACCGGGTCGCCACCGCACCGACACTCCTCCTCACGACGCGCCGGGATGGTCCCTGCGTCTCGAAGAGGAGAGCCGACATGCAGATCGCCCGACCGCTACGTCACCGCCGCGCCGCCTACGCCGCCGCCGCGCGCGATCTGCATTTGTGGCTGCTCCAGGTCGTCGCATGGCTGATGACGCATGTTCGTCTGCCGCGCGCATGGCGTCTGGAATTCCAGAATGACATCCGCATCGCGCGCCGCGACATTCGCCGGCTCATTTTCATGTCGATGTGTTCGCGCCTGACGTTCCGCGTCGACAGGCCGAACGGCACGCGCCGACCGCACGGCGCCCTCGGCTATCGGCGCCGCCACGCACGCATCGTGCATGCGTTCACGCGCGGGATTCCGTTGCGCACGGTCGCGCAGATGCGCGATGCGCTGGCGAATTTCGACAAAGTGGTGAAGTGCGCCATTGCGCGTTTGCCGAAGAACGGCGCCGTGTCCGGCGCCGTCGTCACGGTGCTCTCCGTGGCGATTGCATCGAGCACGAACGCTCTCGCACCTGCCGCAGAGGCTACAGATACATCATGACTGTTGAAACCGGACCACGCAGCGCCTGCTGCGCAAACCCATGTTCAAACCACGCGAGATTCTTCGGAGTCTGGCGGCGCCCACGCATGCGCAGCAGGCGCTGCGCGGTCCGGCATGAATACCAGAGCGCGTCAGACCGTCTCGCGGCGCACCTTCACCGGCTTCGCGCGCACGGCGGACGGCGCCTTCTTGCCGAGGCCCATGCGCTTGGCGAGGTCAGACCGCGCCTGCGCGTAGTTCGGCGCCACCATCGGATAGTCGTGGGGCAAGCCCCACTTCGTGCGGTATTCTTCCGGCGTCATGTTGTAGCGCGTGCGCAGGTGGCGCTTCAGCGACTTGAACTTCTTGCCGTCTTCCAGACACACGATGTGATCGTTGGTGATCGACTTCTTCACCGGCACGGCGGGCGCACGCGCTTCCGCTTCCACCGTCTCGCTCAAGCCGGAGAGGCCCTTCAGTGACCGGTAGATCGTCTCGATCACGCCGGGCAGGTCCTGGGCGGGCACCGTGTTGGCGCCAACATAGGCCGAGACGATCTCCGTCGTCAGTTCGACCAGGTCAGGCCGCGTGTCCATGTGCTGTCCTTCGTGGTTCAAGCTTATGAAGGCAGAATAGGCCCGATCGGCGTTGAAATAAAGATGAAAAACTGGGCGTTTGCTGCAAAAGAGGGGTTAACGGTCAGTTTTCATCAACAAAACGCCGTGTAGCAGGCGCCGATGACATACCTCAACGGGCGAAGACAAAGATGACGACCAGCAGCGCGGCCGGAATCGCCAGCAGCCAGGCGCCGTCCGTCGCGAGCCGCCGCGCGGGACGGTCCGCCGCCGCGAGGAAGGTTTCGGCCCACCGTCCGACCTGCGCCGCGGTCGCCGCCTCGCGCCTGCGCCAGAAGAGATGGAAGGCCTCCGCCGCTGCACCTGCCCGCTGCACCAGCCGCCAGAGCGGGCCGTAGATCAGCGCATCGACGTCGCGCAGGTCGCTCGGCCCCTCGTCGACATCATGGAGCTTGGCCGCTCGCGCCGCCGCAAACGCGAGGCCCGCAAACGTCGCCAGCTGCACATGCACCATGAGACGGCCCCAGTCGTACGGCGAGAAGGTCACCGGGTCAGGCGGCAGGAAGGCATACAGCCACCCCGGCGCCACGCCGATACCGACGATCAGCACCGCCGCAACGAGCATCGCCAGATGCGGCTCGCCGAAATTCGAAGGCGGCCCTAGCTTCGAACGCGGCGGCGCAAAGAAGGCCGCATAAGGGATCTTCACCGCCGTATGCGCCACCGCTGCTCCCGCCGCAGCGATCAGCGCAAAGTAGAGCAACGACATGTCCCCGCGCTGAAACGCATCGAGCACAAGCGCCAGTGACGCAAAACCGGCCGTGAACGGCAGGCCGGCAATGGAGAACGCCGCGATGCACGCCAGCGTCGCCGTCACCGGCATGGTTCGCGCGAGCCCGCCGAGCTCTGAAGCCCGCGTCGTGCCGGTCCGCTCCAGCACCGCGCCGAGCGCCATGGCCAGCAACACGAACGCCAGGGTCGTCGCCACCGCATGCGCCGCCGCCGCCGCGATCGCCAACGGTGAACCAAGCCCGATGCACGCGACGATGAACCCGGTCTGCACCGTCATGCCGTACGCCAGCGCCCGCCGCAGATCGTCCTCCGCCATTGCATGCAGCGCTGGCAGCAACGTCATTGCGACCCCGATCCAAACCAGCGCCGGCTCGCCCGCAAAACCCCGCGCAAGGCCATAGACACCGAGCATGGTTGTGAACACAAGCAGCGCCGCTCCGCCCGCCGCCGACCCGCGCGGCGCGGCGTCCTTGAGCCACACGTGCGCGATCGGAAACCCGGCCTTCACGCCGAGCGCGACGAGAATGAGCAGTCCCGCAGGCGTCCGCGCCGAAAGCTGCGCGAAGTCCGCTGCCCCCTGCATCGCGATGGCGAACGCCGCGCCCGCGAGAAACAGCACGCTCGACAATGCCTGCCAGCCCAGCAGCCGCTGCCCCGCCTCCTTCGCCGCGCGATCGGCGCGCGACAAAAGCAACGCCACCGCCGCGAGTGTCGACAGCTCCGCCAACGCCACGAACGCGACGAAGTCCCCCGCATACACCGCGCCCAGCGCCCCGCCCGCATGCACGAGCAACGCCGCCTCTTCTTCCCGCGAACGCGCGCCGCCGCCGTGCAACGCCAACATGATCGTCACGAGCGCGAAGATCATGCCGAACGTCTGCGACAGCGCATCGAGCCGCAGCGGCGCGACCTTGAGGCCGATCTGCGCGAACGCACCGTGTTCGCCGAACGACGGCGTAAACGCGAGCATGAGCGCGGCCAGCGACGCGGCCAGCGCGATCCAGCTGCGCCACTTCGACGGCGTGACCAGCACGAGGGCCGCGCCGAGGAGCAGTGCAAAGCCGGGGTTGAAGGAGATCGCGGTCATGACTCAGGCGCCTTGTGGCGCAACAACCGCACCAGACGGCCGCCCGCCAGCACTGCAATCGCAGCGATGAACCCGGCGGCGGCGTAGAAACCCGCTTCATGTTCGAGCGCCGGGCCGAAGCTGGTGCGCGGCCAGACGAACTCGACGCCGATCGAGACGGCGCCAATCACGCCGGCGACGACGACAACGGCCCAGAGCGGTATCTTCGGCAAGGCGAACTTCAAGGCGCCACTCCGCGCAGATCGCCGAGGAACGCGACGATCGGGTTGAGCCACACCAGCAGCAGCAGCGTCGACAGGCCCGCGATGGCCGTCGGCAGGATGACCAACACAGGCGCTCCATCCGGCGATGCGAATTGTTCGGTGGGCTCAGGTGCAAACAACGCCCGCGCAATTGGCGCCACGAACGCCGCGAATGCGACGAGCGATCCTGCCGCCACCGCGACTCCGAGCCAGTAGTAGCCGTGATCCGCGGCGGCGATCATCAGCCACAGCTTGGGCCAGGCGCCTGCCAGCGGCGGCGCGCCCGCGAAACTCAATGCGCCCAGCGCGAGCGCTGCGAAAATCCACGGCATCCTGCGGCCGAGGCCGTCGATCTCGTCAATCTTCGTGCGACCTGTCGCAGCCTCGATAGCGCCTATTGAAAAGCAGAGCGTGGCGGTCGCTGCGCTGTACGCGACGAGCTGGATGGCCGCCGCGAACCAGCCTGCCGCAAGCCCCTCCGCATGCGCCGGCCCGAGCATGGCGCCGGCAGTGACGCCAGCCAACTGCGCGACGCAGAGATACGAAAGACGTTCACCGAGATCGCGGCGTGCAAACGCCGCCAGCGATGCGCCGACAAGCGTGATCGCCGCCAGCACGAGCACGCCGAAGGCCGCGATCCGCGCTTCCGAGAGCGCCTCGCCAAACACATGCGCCGCGATCCGCAGCACGCCGAACCCGCCGACGCTTGCTGCGGTGACGGCGAAGACAAGCGCACTCGCCGGCGCGTTGGCGAGCGATGTCGCAGTCATCCAGCGATGCGCCGGAAAGAGCGCGGCCATGCCGATGCCCAGCACATAGAAGACAAGCAGCACGTTCGCGACGAGCGGCCCGACGCGTCCCGCGAGAATGCCGCCGTCGGCAAAGGTGAGCGTGTCCGCCGCCACGCTCGTCCACACGATCGCCGGCAGCAACGCACCCATGGCGAGCGCGAGCGTGAGCACGAGATAGTACCCCGCCGCTCGCCCGCTTTGCGTGTCGCTGCGATGACCGAGCAGCGGAAACGTCGCGATGACGAGGCCCTCATAGAAAACGAAGAACGTGAAGAGGTTCGCGGCGAGCGCGACGCCGATGGTCATCGCCAGCGCCAGCGCCGCAAAGGCCATGAACCGGGTCGGCGCCGGGTCGCGCGTCAGACGCATCCAGCCGACGGTATACATGGCGCAAAGCGCACCAAGGCTCGAAGAGAGCAGCGCGAACACGGCGCCCAACCTGTCGGCGGCGAGCGCGAGTTCGAGTCCCGGCAGCGGTTGAGCCAGCACGAAGGCGCCGGTTTCACCGCGCGCAATGGCGGCGAAGATCAACCCGCAGACGACGGCGAGCGCAAGCGAGGCGCCGATGTGGAGCACGTCGCGCAGGCCGGGCGGGCGACTGAAGGTCGAAACGAACGCTGCGTGCACGAACGGAATGAGCAGCGCGAGCAACAGCAGGAACGGCAACGTCATGGCGCAGCCCTTCCCGGCGCGCTCAGCGAACTCGCAGCCATGCGCGCTGCGTCCAGCGGGGCCGTCGCGCTCCAGCCGAAGACGAGCGTGGCGAGAACGGCCACTGCAAGCGCTGGCGCGAAGGCGTAGGCGGTGCGCTGCGCCGTTCCAAGAGCCTCGGCGCGCTGGCGGAAATAGAGCCGCTCGACGATCTGCCCCGCTACGAACACTGCCGCGAACGACGAGGCGACGATCGCCGCCGCCGCCCAGTACCAGCCGCGCGCGAGCGCCGCCTCGATGGAAAGCCACTTGCCGAGGAATGACGCCGTCAGCGGCGCGCCGGTCATGCCGAGTGCGGCCACGGTGATCGCGGCGGCGACGAGCGGATGCGACTGGCCGAGACCATCGAGCGTCGCCATCGGCGAGGACGCCGCGGACGCGCGCGCGACGGCGGCGCCGGGCACGATCGCTAGCGCGGTCATGGCCCCGGCCGCCGCCACGAAGAGCGCGGCGATCGCGCCGTCATCACCGCCGGCCGCAAGCCCGATGAGCGCACAGCCGAGCTGCGCCGTGAGCGCATGCGCTGCGAGACGGCGCGCCTCCGCCGCGCCGATCGCCTGCAGTCCGCCGGCCAGAACGCCGACGGCGCCCAGCGCTGCGACACCGTAGGCAAACGACTGCGCCACGCCGGACATGTCGATCGCCTGCGTCGCGCCGTACACGCGCACCAGCGCAACGAACGCTGCAAGCCGCAACAGGATAGAGACGAGCGGCGCCGACGCATGCGCGGTACGCGCCGCGCTCGAGGCAGCCCCGGCGTGGAACGGCGCGAGGCCAGCGAAGGCCGCGAGCCCCGTGATCAAGAGCGCCGCCCCGAGCCATGCGCCGGAGTCACCCCCCGGCAGCGCAACGCGCGCGGCGACCTGTGAAAGATCCATCGCGCCCGTAGCGGCGTGCAGCAGCGCGGCGCCGCTCAGCGCGAGCGCGCCTGCGCCAAGCGTCACGACCACTGCGCCGAACGCTGCCAGCGCCGCACGTCGATCCTGCGTTGCGGCGAGGCCGGTGAGCGCCGCCGCCGCCAGCATGGCCGTCTGCAACAGGAGCACGATGCGCAGTGCGTCGTGTTCGATCATGGCGCCGAGGCTCGCGCCGACAACGACCAGGCCGAGCCCGAGGGCGATAGCCCGCGTGCGGCGCGAATAGTCTTTCGGCGCCAGCGAGAGCGCAGCGAGAAACGCGGCGGCGGCGACGATGGCGCCGACCGCAGCCGCGCCCGCGCCCAGCGCATCCACGGACGACGGCGGCGCGCCGGTCAACAGACGCACGACGAGGGTCAGCGCGAGCGCCGCCGCCGCGGTTGCGATCACGGCGGCAAAGACATTGGCCGCGCGACCGGCGGGCGCGATGGTGAGCAAGATGCCGCTGCAGAGCGGTACAAGCATCAGCAACGCGTCCGCATGACGCCAGAGAAACTCGAACGCGCTCACTCGCCGCGCTCCGCACCGTCATCGGCTTCCTCGGCGAGGCGCAGGCCACCGGCGTCGACGCCGCCGAAACCCTCACGCACGCGCATGAGCAGCGCGAGACCGAGCGCCACCCCGCCGAGCATCACCAGCGCCGCCGCGACAGCGCCGCCCGCCAGACTTCCATCACCCCGAGTGAGCACGGCGAGCGCCGAAACGCCGCCGGCGCCCGCAAATGCGACGCCGAACAATCGCTTGGCCAGATCGCGCGACAACGCCGCCGCTCCGAGTCCAACGACGAGCGCGATCGCAAGCAACGGTGCGTAGGCCCGCGCGGCGAGATCGGCGAGGCCGATCATGGCGCGTCGTCCAGCGGCGTGGCGCGCGCAGCGAGGCACAGGAACACCACTCCGCCCACTCCCGCGACCGTGAGGAAGGCGGCGAGATTTAGAAGCGCGCCGCCGATGGATGCCTTGTGGGTCGCAATCTCGACGATGATGAAATCGAAGACGGCGCCCGTGGCCGCGAAAACGCCCGCCCCGACTGCGAGCCCGACGCCCCACACCGCCGCATTGCGCAAGATCGCAGGTGGAAAGGCCCGCACCGCAGAGGTGGCGCCTGCGACGATTGCGGTGAACGCGACAGCCGCCGCGAAGATCAGCCCCGCCTGCACCCCGCCGCTGCGGGGATCGCCAACGAGCGCGAGCACGGCCAGCAGCACGAGCAGCGGCCCCAGCCGCTTTCCGAGCACGCGCGCGACGGCTTGCGGTCCGCTTCTCACGGCGCGCCATCCTTGTCGGGACCGAAGAGACCGCGCTCGCCGAAGCCCGTGATCGCGACGACTCCTGCGCCGACGGCGGCGAATGCGACCAGCGCGATGAAGAGATCAAGGCCCCGTGCGGCGCCTCCCACGACGGCGGGAGATGGCGGCGCAAGCGCGGGCGCGGGCGGCGCGTTCGGCCACGCGAGCAACAGCGCTGCTGTGCACAGCGCCACGGCGCCGATCGCCAGCGGCGCGGGCCGCAATGCGAGCGTCAGCATCTCACCGAGCGCGGCGCCAGACGCGAGCGCGAACAAAGCCGCCAGCAACCCCGCTGCGAGGATCACCGCGCCCGCATCGAAAAGTCCTGCGGCGATGACGGCGAGCCCCGCGAAAACACCTGCGCCTGCGAAGGCAAGCGCCATGGCCAGACGCGTGCGCGCCGCAACGAGAACGCCGGCGCTCGCGCACGCGAGCACGGCCGCGACGCCACTGATGAGATCGCCTGCGATCATCGCCGCGAATCCGGCTCGACGCCCGCGCGATGGGCGGCGTGCGCGATGAGATGCGTGAGCGCCGGTCCGGTGACAGCGAGCGCGGCGGCGACCAACGCCAGGCGCAGCGCCACATCGATGCGCCATGCCTCCACCGCAATCGCCGCAAGCACGAACGGCGCGCCCCACGACAGCGCGCGCACGGCGTGCGCCCGTGCGAATACATCGCCGAAGCGCAGCACGCCCAGTGCGCCGCCTGCCGCGAGGACGAGGCCCACGCCCGCGAGCGCAGCGGCGATGGCGAAGCGCAACGTGTCAGGCGTCATGGCGCGCCGCTTTCGGGTGCGCCGAGCGGCGGCTGGAAGCTCTGTTTGCGGAGCGCCTTCACGCCCCCGGCGAGCAGCACGGCGCCGAGCAGAACAATGGCGAGCGCGGCGTCGATCCAGCGGGGATCGCGCGCCCAGAGTGTCGCCGCCATGAGTCCAGCGCACAGCAAGAGCCCTTGCATCGCGATCAGGCGATCGAACGGCGTTGGTCCCCGCGCCAGACGCGCGATCAGGAACACGCACGCGAGCGCCAGCACCATGGCGAGAGACGCCGCGATCATCGCGCCGCCGCCGTGACAACGCCCGCAGCACGGCGCTCGATCGTCTTGAGTTGCGCCACGTCGACGGCTTCCTCGTCGAAGGCATGTGCGAGCACGCTTCCGGCGTCGGCATCGACGACGATCACGCCCGGCTTTGCGCTCAAGGCTTCGATGACGTCGGCGAGCGCATTGTGATTTCCCGTTTCCAGCTTCAGGCGCACGTAACCGGCCCGCGCGCGACGCACGCCGCACGCAGAAGCCACCACCGCAAACGCCGACGCGAGCCCCTTGGGCCATCGCGCCAGCGCGTAGGCGAACGTCGTCACCGAACGGGCGTAGCCACGCGCTGTCTCGCGATCGAATGCGCCGATACGCGCCGCCACGCCTCCGGCAATTGCAACAGCCGCTGCGCCCAGACCGAGAGTCACAGGCGCAGGCCAGCCGCCCGCAGCTGCCGCGATCCAGATGACGAATAATGCGACGATGAGGCTCACGCCCAGCCCGCTTCCATGGCCCTGCTCCCGTTGGACGCGCACGTCCATGGGCAGTCCCTACCGTGAGTCGCGGGCGCTGCGGTTCAGTTGCGGGGGTTCAATTGCTGGGGCTCAGTTGCGGCGGCCGAACACCAATGCCGCACTCCGGCGCGCCGGGAGAAATTCGAGTTCGACGTCGGAGGGATCGAGCGTCTCGCTGTCGCCGGCGCCCATCCCGCTGGTCAGCGACCAGTTCCAGTAGCGCAAAACCGTCTGCGCTTTGGCGGTAGCGAGCAGGTCATAGACGTACATCACGCGCCCGAACGGACTTGTGAGTGAATCGGGGTCGTTCATCGGCCGGCGCAGACCGTTCCACAACGCCCGCAACGAATCGCGCTTCAGACCCGTCGCCTTGCAGAGCACCGCGATGCCCTCGCCGCCGCGATCGGTCATGATCTTGTGCCCCGTCTGCGGGCGTATGCCGGACAGATGCGAGATTTCCTCGATGAGCTGGCGATCGATCCCTTGTAAGCCGGCGGCGATGGCGTTCTCCAGCGAACCGAACGGGCTGCGGGCCGCAGCCGCGCGGCTGCGTTGACGTCGTTCCAGAAGCGCAATGGCTTTGCGCGTCTCCGGATCGGCCCACTTCTCGACGGCCGCCATCTTGAACAGGTCGGCGAGTTCGTCGCACAGCACCGCGCGATCGACCGAGAAGCGCCGCACGATGTTCACGCGGGTTTCGTGGTCCGACCACCAGAACATCGTCAGCGCCTGCGCCGGACTCGTCTCGAGCCGCTTAGCGATGAGGCCTGTGAGTTGTCCCGCGTCGCGCGATTGCAGCACGGCCGATTCCACCGCGCCGTAGGACAGCTTTGCACCGTTGTTGCGCAGCACGGCTTCGATCACGACCGTGTCGCCGGTGCCGATCAGCGCCTCGCAGACCAGCGGCGCGATCGTGCGACGCGCCGCAATCGCGAGCCAGTGCGCCGATACGCCGCCGCGAATGGTCGCCAGCAAGTCTGAATCGTCGAGCGCGAGCGAGGTTTCCAGCAGCACGCGGGCCACGCCGATCTCATCGCGGGCGAGATAGCGCATGAGCATCTTCGGCGCTTCGACCAGCAGCGCGAGGCGGGAGGCGCACCGTTCGCGCAGGTCGGTGCTGGCCGTGCGTAGCAGGCCCACCAGCACGTCGGCGGCGAGTTCGCGTTCATGGGCGGGGATGCGGGTGGCGGGCCAGCAGACGATGTCGCTCAGGCGCTGGATGAGAAACACCCGCGACTTGAGCGACTGCTCGAACGTGAGGTTCAGCGTATCGTCGATCTCGACGGCCGGGGGGAGCGAATCCGCCATGGGGCGCACCTTGGCGGGCCTCGCGTTAACCAATGGTCAATGTCGGCGCGCGCGCCTCCTTCGCAGGCTCTGCGAGCGCGTCTATAGGTCGGCGCGTGACCGAGACCGTCGATCCGTTCCCCCAGATGGCGCCCCCGCTCGAGGGAACGCCGCCGCCTGTCGCCGGCGACGGATTCAAGCCGGGGCGCGAGATCCTCGCCTACTACGCCGTAGTGGGGCTCTACTTCTTCGCCTTCGGTCTGCAGGCGGTGGTTTTTCCGTCGCTCATCACCTTCGTGCTGCAGGAAGATGCGCACCGGCTCGGCTATGCGCAGATGGCGCTGTCGGCGCCGTTCTTTGCGTTGCTGCTGTTTGGAGGACTTCTCGCAGAGCGAGTCCGGGCCGGGCCGGCGCTGTTCATCCTGCAACTCGCGTTCGCGGCGCCCCCGATGGCGCTGGCGGCGGCGGCCTACTTCCACGCGATCAGCTACTCCGCCGCCATAGCCTACGCGGTCCTGATGGGATCTCTGGCGGCGTTCATGCTGCCGGTGCGCGATGCGGCGCTCAACGGCGTCGTGGCGCGCGAGGCCGCACGCGGACACGTCATACCGCTGACGCGCGCCGCAGCCACCGCCACGGCCGTGCAACTGGGCGCGCAGATCGCGGGGCTTCTCACCGGCGCCATGGCGCAGCAAGATCCGGGCCCTTTCCTCGTCATTCAGGCGGTTGCGGTCGTATTGTCGGCGGGCGTCGCCCTCTTTCTGCGCGGCGAGAAACCGGTCGTGGAGGCGCGCACGGTGAAGGCCGCGTTCGGCGACATCGGCGCGGGGCTCAAATACGCCTTCGGTGATCCGGTAATGGGCCCGATGCTGTGGACCGCCGGCTACATCGGCGTCTTCATCATCGGCTCTTTCCAGGTGCTGTTCCCACTGATCATCCGCGACACCTACGGCGGCGGGGCGGAAGAACTCGGCCGTCTGCTGGCGACGTTCTTCGGCGCGTCGTTCGTGTCAGCAGTGATCGTGGGTCGTCTGCCGTCGTTCAAGTTTCCCGGCCGTGCGCTGCTGATCTCGCACATGCTCGCTGCCGCCGTGCTTGCGACCTTCGCGATCGAGAAGCCGATGTGGGCTTTCACCGCGCTCGTCGTCATGTGGGGCCTCGGTGCGGGCGTGACGATGTCCACCAGCCGCACCATCACGCAGGCGAGCGCGGACCCCGCGTATCTCGGGCGCGTGCTTGCGATCTATTCGATGGGCTTCATGGGCGGTGCGCCGATCGGCTCATGGCTGATCGGGCAGACCGCCCATCATTTCGGACTTGCGGCAGCTTCCCTATTGCCGGCGATCGGGCTGGCGGCCGCGGCGGTCGCGCTCGCGATGTTCAGCCCGATCTGGAAGATGCGGCGACTAATTTAGCGGCTACTCGAACTCGCGCTTGTTCCACCACGGATAGAAGTCCGGCATGTCCTTCGACACCTTGTCGGGATAGGTGGGCGCGCGCTTTTCGAGGAAGGACATGACGCCCTCCTTCGCGTCCGGCTGCTTGCCGCGCGCGAAGATGGCGCGGCTGTCGATCTTGTGCGCTTCCATCGGGTGATCGGCGCCCAGCATGCGCCACAGCATCTGCCGCGTCAGCGCGACGGAGACCGGCGCGGTGTTGTCGACGATCTCGCGGGCGAGGGCGTGAGCGGCGGGGAGCAGGTCTTCGGGCGCGTGCAGCGAACGCACGAGGCCACGCTCCTTGGCTTCCGCTGCAGAGAACACGCGGCCCGAATAGCACCACTCGAGCGCCGTCGATGGCCCGACGAGACGCGGCAGGAACCACGACGAACACGCTTCCGGCACAATGCCGCGCCGCGCAAAGACGAAGCCGAACTTCGCGTCGTTCGACGCGATGCGGATGTCCATCGGCAGCTGCATGGTCACGCCGACGCCGACGGCCGCGCCGTTCACGGCCGCGATCACAGGCTTCAGCGATTCAAAGATGCGCAGCGTGAGGCGCCCGCCGCCGTCGCGCAGATATTCGAGGCTTTCCTTTTCGCCCCGGTCCGGGCGATCGTCGCGCGCTTCGTAGTCGAAGGTCTTGGCGCCCGCGCCGAGATCGGCGCCCGCGCAGAACGCGCGGCCCGCGCCGGTGACGATGACCACCTTCACGGCGTCGTCGGCGTCCGTCTGGTCGAAGGCCGCGATCATGTCGAGCATCATCTGGCCGGTGAAGGCGTTCATCCGGTCGGGCCGGTTGAGCGTCAGCACGGCGACGCCATCGGCGATGTCGAGGTAGCAGGTTTCGAAGTCGGTGCGCTTGGCCATCGTGCGGCTCCTCCGGTTTGCGCGCACTGGAACGCCGTGACGCTGCGTCGGTCAACTCAAACCAGACGGCGCAAACGAAAAGGGCGACGCCCGCAGGCGCCGCCCTTCGCACGTCAGCCGTTTTGGCCGAACGCGACTACTTCTTTTTCTTCTGCTGGGCGGCGGTGACGGTATCAATCGTCCCCTGCCACTCGCTGACCTTCGCGATCGCGATCTGCTGGCCGTTCTTGGCCTCATCCACGCGCGCGTTGAACTGCGCCACGACCGGACGCAGGCGATTGATCTCTTCGAGACGGCAGTTGTGCACGACCTGATACTGCTTGGTCCAGTTGTTCACCGTTTCGGTGCCGGCGTTGATCGCCTTCTGGTTCCGCAGGCTCGCCGCCTCCGGCAGCGCGGGGATTGCGGGATAGGCGGGGCATGCCGAAGAGGGCACAGGCGCAGGCGGCGCCAGCGAGACAGTCGTCGCCCCTTCGGGAGCCGGGGTCGTCTGCGCAATGGCGCCGCCGGCGAGGGCAGCGACCACCGCGATGGCGGCGATGGCGTACTTCATGGGTGATCCTCCGCGTGATGGAACTTTTTGACCGACGCCCTTTACAGCGCGCATCGCCCCATGTCGCCGTGGAATTGGTCGAAAGCGCGGCGTGGCGAGGGTGTTCTTGCAGCCCCCGGTTCGCGCCTGCGCCGCCGTGAGCGGATCAGCCGTCGAGCGTGAACGCGAGATCGACGCGTACGGTTCCGCCTTCGGTCGCGCGACCGTCCTCCATGCGCGGCGCAAGGCGGAACGAGGGCGCGATCTTCAACGCCGCCGCGCCGAAGCCCCAGCCTTCCGGCGTCTCGCGCGCGACGGTGCAGGCGATGGCGCCGCTGGCGCCGACGACGCAGTCGAGGGTCACCCGCCCCTCGCGCCCGCGTTCGAGCGCGCGCGGCGGATAAAAGCGTTCGAACTCGCGCGCGCCAGGGCGCGAGAGCCAGACGGGATTGGTGATCACCGGCGCCGGCGTCGTGACGGGTCCCGGCGGCCCGAGCGCGGCCGGCGCGATCGACGGCGGCAACGGGTCCATCGCCACCGGGAACGGGACGATCAGCGTCTCGGCTTCGGCCTCCTGCGTCGCGCGGACCTGCGTTCGCGGCGTTTCTGGAGGTGTCGTCGGCGGCGGTCGGAGCTCGGTCTTCACGTCGATGCTTTCCGGTTTGCCCGTGGAAAATTCCGGCGCCGGCAGCTTCATTCCCATCGTGAATGCGCCTGCGACCAGCGCCGCCCAGAACGCGGCTGAAATGACCCAGGAGAACGTGCGAAGCGGAACGGCGTTGGTCATGGACAGAGCCTCCCTGCGCAGGCGCGGCCTGCGGTGCACCTTACGTAAGGGAAGCATGCGCTCGTATTACGTTACGTCAAGCTGCATCGCACAGATGCAACACGAAAAGCGCCGCGGAGCGTGAGCTCCGCGGCGCCGGTTCTGTTCGATCCTGTGATCGCTACTCAAGATTCCAGCGGATCGGGACGCGGATGCGGCCCCCGTCCGTCGGCGTGCCGTCCGCGAGCTGCGGGCGCACCTTGAACTTCCGCGAGATGCGCACCGATGCTTCCCCGAAGCCCCAGTTGGGCGGGTTCTCGGACGCCACCGTGCAGTTCAGACGACCATCGGCGCGCACCTGACAATCCAGCGTCACCGTTCCCGTCTTTTCACGCTCCATAGCGCGTGGCGGGTACTCGTTCGCAAAGTCGCGACCATTGGGACGCTCGATGAACGAGGCGGCCGTAATCTGCGGCGGTGCGGGCGGCGCCGGGGGGGCGGGCGGCGCAGGCGGCGTCGGCGGGGCGACCGGAATATCCGTGAACACCGGCGGCGCTGTGACATCG
>Ga0163151_10000116_pt1 | contig 133777 bp, 124 predicted proteins | sample OliLakLV19MP5IB2_FD_145596 | JGI IMG/M metagenome (GOLD analysis project Ga0163151, IMG submission 145596) | Freshwater microbial mat bacterial communities from Lake Vanda, McMurdo Dry Valleys, Antarctica - Oligotrophic Lake LV.19.MP5.IB-2 | ecosystem: Environmental > Aquatic > Freshwater >...
TAAGGATTTAATAACTTTTTCGGTAAGTAGTACCGAAATTCTTTCGAGCGGAAGTATTTTTAAAATGGTGAACCAAGGATAGGACTCCAGCAACTTCCGAAACAGTGTCTCTTCATTATAATGTCCGGCATTTTTTAGTGTGCCTTCCAACACGGCAAGGGAGTCCTCGGCAGGTATGTTGTAATCCCACATGAGGCCTTTCATCAGTTTTAATTTTTCTTCGCGTGTGAACATAGTGATTTGGAAAGGTACAAAATTTGTATTTCTTCGTGCGCTTTATGTTTCTTTAACCACAAAGAATACACAAAGATGCTTCACACTCTGAAGGAGTCCCTTCGAGACAAAGGTCGCTAAGAACAGCAGAGATAAATAAGGACTCGAATAGTTTTGCCCCTCTGGGGCAAAGAAATCGTAAATTGTATTCTTTCTAAAAATATCAGGCCTCTCTGAGGCCGTTTTATATCCAAAAAGATGTGGTTTCTGTATTTGTTATTTCTAATGGCTATTCTCTTTGTATTGGCTGCTAATTCCCAATTCCTAATTCTTAATTCCTAATTGGCTCTTTCTATTACCTAATCCCTATTTCTATTCCCTTTGCCTATTGGCTGTTCCCTATGCCCTATGCCCTATGGCTGCTTCCCTATGCCTTTTACCTAATCCCTATTAACTACCCCCTAATAAACATTAGGCTTTGCTTCTGTTATAGGTATTTTCCCTTTACCAAACGAATTATCGCGTGCAAAAAGAAAATCATCGGCAATGATTTCTAGTTTTTGTTTTAGGTCGTCAGCATCTATGGGGCTTTTCAGCCACAATTTGTTTTGAAGCCATTCAACAGGAAAAGCAGCAAGGCGGTCGGAGACATCAGTTTCATTCATGATTTGTTTTTCAAAAGCATGTTTAAAAATTTCTTTCCAATTAAACGCGTAGTGTTCTGCAATGCTTACAATATCAAAAACATCTTTGGGCTCATCCCTACTTACTAATGCTGTTAATTTATTAGCCAAGATGTTTGCAATATTATCTACTGCAATGTGTTGTGTCAGAATGGTGTTGCCCCAGCGATAGGCAATATCATTCACAAATTCCATTTTTAATGTTGTCTCCTTGCTGATATTAATACGTATAAAATCAGTTGAGAGAACGGTTGTGTTTTCTTCAATTGTGTAATGGAGTTTCAGCAGCTCGAATATTTCCCTTACTTTTTTCTGAAACTCGGTGTTGCGATGGGTAAAAAAATCAAGGTCATCACTATAACGGTGATTAAGGTAAAACCTTGCTAAGGCAGTACCGCCAGTGAGGTAAAAATCACCAATCAAGGGCGCAATCAAAGGCAAGACGCTATCTTGAACCTTGTAAATTTTTATGTAATCTGGAGCGGACAAATTCATATTTTGAAGCAAGTGATTTAAAGCGTAAGGATTTAATAACTTTTTCGGTAAGTAGTACCGAAATTCTTTCGAGCGGAAGTATTTTTAAAATGGTGAACCAAGGATAGGACTCCAGCAACTTCCGAAACAGTGTCTCTTCATTATAATGTCCGGCATTTTTTAGTGTGCCTTCCAACACGGCAAGGGAGTCCTCGGCAGGTATGTTGTAATCCCACATGAGGCCTTTCATCAGTTTTAATTTTTCTTCGCGTGTGAACATAGTGATTTGGAAAGGTACAAAATTTGTATTTCTTCGTGCGCTTTATGTTTCTTTAACCACAAAGAATACACAAAGATGCTTCACACTCTGAAGGAGTCCCTTCGAGACAAAGGTCGCTAAGAACAGCAGAGATAAATAAGGACTCGAATAGTTTTGCCCCTCTGGGGCAAAGAAATCGTAAATTGTATTCTTTCTAAAAATATCAGGCCTCTCTGAGGCCGTTTTATATCCAAAAAGATGTGGTTTCTGTATTTGTTATTTCTAATGGCTATTCTCTTTGTATTGGCTGCTAATTCCCAATTCCTAATTCTTAATTCCTAATTGGCTCTTTCTATTACCTAATCCCTATTTCTATTCCCTTTGCCTATTGGCTGTTCCCTCTGCCCTATGCCCTATGGCTGCTTCCCTATTCCTTTTACCTAATGTCTTTTACCTAATCCCTATTAACTAACTTAAACAGTATCCATAAAAGATTTTTCAATTTTATTAAAAAGCAGCAATCCAAAAAATAATAAAAACAACATTACAAGTGCACTGTATCCCAAATGCATCAGGTTAACTTCTCCTCCACCTAAAAATGCATTTTTAAATGTTTCGATAATAGGTGTCATTGGATTTAGCATTGCAATTATCCTCAACTTTCCTTGCACCATGGATAAGGGATAAACAATGGGAGTAGCATACATAAGCAATTGAACACCAAAACCCATAAAGAACTGCAGATCTTTGTACTTAGTTGTTAAGGATGATATAATAATTCCAAAACCAAGGCCCAAGCCTGCCATTATCAATAACAACACGGGAGTAAAAAACACCCAAGCATTGGGATGTACGTTTGCTCCTTTAAAAAGATAATATGCAATAAATGCCAATAGCAATAAAAACTGAATGCCAAATTTTATAAGGCTAGATATTACGTTTGATAATGGCACAATCATGCGAGGGAAATACACTTTACCAAAAATACCTGCATTGGCTGTAAACGTTGAAGAAGTTCTGCTGATACAATCCGAAAAATAATTCCAAGCCGTAATCCCTGTCATGTAAAACAATAGGGGCGGGATTCCATCTGTTGGAATTTTAGCTATGTGACCAAAAATAACTGTAAAGATAAGGGTAGAAAAAATGGGTTGAATAAAAAACCACAAAGGGCCTAGCAGTGTTTGTTTGTACCCGGCAATAAAATCTCTTCTTACAAAAAGAAAAAGCAGGTCACGGAATTTCCAAATCTGTTCGAGATGAAAATTAAACCAGCCCGATTTTGCCTCAATAACATCTGTCCATTTTTCTTCTGTATCCACTTCTTATGATCAATAATTATCAACCTACATTATTGCTGGCACTATCTCCATATTCGTATTGATAGCCTTTATAATAATACTTTGAAAATTTAGGTTTTACGCTATTCAATACAAAGGCAAAGTGACCAATCTTATTGTTCTCAACCAGTTCCTGAGCAAAATTTAAGGCCTCTGTAGATCCTCTTTTTGCGTTTATCACAAATAAATTTACATCCGAGTTCATCATTAATACCAAAGCATCAGAAATAATGCCCATGGGAGGAGTATCTACAATAACATAATCGTAATTAGCACGACCAAAATTTATCAACTCTTTTAGCTGTGCGCTTAAAATAAGCTCCGAAGCATTGGGAGGTGTTGGACCGGATAATATCACATCTAGATTTTCAATTTGAGATTTAATTACTGCCTCTGAAGGGCTACACTTACCAATTAAGATGTTGCTTATTCCTAAATCACTTTTCAATTGAAGGGCAGTATGTATTTTGGGCTTATGTAAATCCAGCTCTAGCAATAATATCTTTTTACCACCCTTTGCCAGCATGGCAGCTAAATTTACTGAGCAAAAAGTTTTTCCTGCCGATGGGCTATTGGAAGTAATAAGTATTACTTTATTTTTACTTTCGACTGCTAAATACTCCAAATTTGTTCTTAATGCACGAAAAGATTCTGAAATAAATGACCTTGGAGATGTTTCAACAACTAAATAGGAATCTTTAGCTTCTTTTGTATAATAGATTTCGCCAACTACAGGCAAGGTTGTACTGTCCCGCAATTCTTCAATACTATCGATTGATCCAAAAAATATTGTTCTAAAAAATACAATTACCAAGGAGAATAAAAAACCAAAGCTTAAAAATGAATAATAGATAGTATCTAGCTTTGGCTTAACTATACCAATGGATCGTGCAGATTCCAACACAAAAATATCGGATACAATACCTGCTCTCGCGATTACTGTTTCGGCTCTTTTTTCCAATAAGTATAAATACATTTTTTCATTAACGCCCAGCTTTCGGTTAATGTTTAACATTTGTCGCTGGTTAAGAGGAACTCCTTTTAACTTACTCTCGTAAAAATGTATTTCGCCATTCGTGGAAGTGATTTTTTCATTAATTGCTTTTTCAGAATTTGCTAAGTACTTTAATATATCATTACGCAAAAGCTCAATTTTGTATTCTGATTCCTTTACTGTGGTACTTTTTTCGGTTGATGAAAAAAGCATACTATTAATATTAACTTGTAAATTATATAGTTGAGTAACAGCCCCTGTTAGGTAAACATCTTTGTTGTCGATGTAAGAGAAAGGTGGTAGTAGTTCCTTATTTAAATTTGAAACTATATAATTTCGCAAGTAATCATTTCCTTTTAGCTGTAATTCCAACCCTCGTTTATCTGACTCAAAATTCATCAATTTACCATAATAGGTCTCTTCTTCTTTGGATAAGTTTAAAATATCTTTTTGCTCTTTAAAACTATCAATTTCATTTTCTAAAGAATCTAGAATAGCGATGATTTCTCCTAATTGCTTATCAATATACACTAAGGTGTTGTCGTTAATTCTATACTTAGTTTTTAAGGAGTTTGCTATGTAAACTTCTGCTAGCGTATCTAAAAAGGTAACTGCGCGGTCAGGGTTTTCATCTTCAAGTGTAACTTCCAGAATTCCGGTGTATTCTAAATTTTCAATTTGCATCTCACTTTTATATTTAAATATGAGATTATTCAAATTATGAACTGCAAATTGGTAGGTGATACTTTGAAAGGATGCTATGGTGCTTACATTGATTGCGCTTGTTTTGTTTACTAGTAAATAAAAACTACCATTTACTATGGGTTCATTAAACTTTTGCTTAATAAGTACTGGCTCTCCATTAACTTCGTATGAAATTTCATAGCTATCTAAATCTAAAATTTTGAATGTAAAAGGAAATTCAAAATACTCTCCAGCATATACCTTAGCATTTACATAAAATGGGGTGCCAACAAATACTTCTTTGGTTTGAACTCTACCAACGATGTAATAAGATATATCTGACTTTAGCTTTGAAACTGTTGCAGCTAATAAATCAGCGGAAGTAATAACCCGCATTTCATTAGCCATTCTTTCATACGAACCATCTGACAAACCAAGCCCTCTAAATAAGCCTTCCTGATAAGAATATGTTTCTGAGCCTTTAAGCAATAACTGGCTTTTCGCTGCAAAAATTTTGGGTAGCTTATAGGAATAAAAATAGGCAGATGCAGCAGCCAAAATAAGACATAGCACAATTACCAACCAATTATTAGTAAATGCCTTAATAAACTTCTTTACATCCTTTATATCAACAATGGCATTGCTTTTTACAGGCACTTTTTGGGTATGTTGTTAATTTCCACAAATATAAGAAAATACGAATAATGCGAATGAATACAAATAATACAAATAATACTAATGAATACAAATGATACGAATGATACAAATAATGCGAATGATACTAATGAATACAAATGATACGAATGATACAAATAATGCGAATGATACAAATGATACGAATGATACAAATAATGCGAATGATACTAATGATACAAATAATACAAATAATACTAATGAATACAAATGATACGAATGATACAAATAATGCGAATGATACTAATGATACAAATAATACAAATAATACTAATGAATACAAATGATACGAATGATACAAATAATGCGAATGATACTAATGAATACAAATGATACGAATGATACAAATAATGCGAATGATACTAATGAATACAAATGATACAAATAATGCGAATGATACTAATGATGCGAATGATACTAATGATACAAATAATGCGAATGATACAAATAATGCGAATGATACAAATAATGCGAATGATACAAATAATACAAATAATACAAATGATACAAATAATACAAATGATACAAATAATACAAATGATACAAATAATACAAATGATACAAATAATGCGAATGATACTAATGAATACAAATGATACGAATGATACGAATGAATACAAATAATACAAATAATACAAATAATGCGAATAATGCGGATGATACGAATAATTCAAATTATACCAATGATGCAGAGGTATTAAAGGTTTTATACTTTTACGGAAAATACTATTGTCTTATGCCATTCTCCCAAGGTCAAAAAACATTTGCACTCATATTCATCATCTCATTTGCAATAATGCTCTTTTTTGCTTATCGCTCTGATCTTAAAATGATACGGATTTATTATAAAAACGTGTGGGTAGTACTCCTGGGAATAGCAGTTGTACTTACACTCTTGGTTTTTTTAATCAGGCTTACGCATTAGCTTGCCTCAAAACAAAACCGAGCGAGTACATCAAAAAAATTAGCAACCAAATTCATCCACTTTAACTAAAAAATTAGTGCTAATTAGTGGAATTCGTGGCGGAATTATTCTCCCGTAAAAACAGGCTTTCTTTTTTCCAAAAAAGCATTCACCCCTTCTTTATGATCTTTGGAATTGCCGGCTTCCTGCTGTAGTTGTTCTTCCAATTTAAGCTGAGAACTTAAATCATTTGACAACCCTTGATTAAATAATTTTTTTGTCAGACCAAATCCTATAGTAGGCATGGCAGCTAATTTTTTAGCAGCACCTAAAGCTTCCTGAGTTAAACTTTCATCCGACACAGCTTTCCATATTAAACCAAACGCTGCTGCTTGTGCAGCTTTTATTTTATCTCCCAACATAGCCATGGCTGTAGCACGCTGCATTCCTACTAAACGAGGGAGAAAAAATGTACCTGCACTATCCGGTATTAATCCAATGTTGGCAAACGACTGAATGAAACTAGCACTCTCACAGGCAAAAGTAATATCGCAAGCAATGGCAATATTAGCACCTGCTCCTGCAGCTACACCATTAACAGCACATACTACAGGCTTTTCAAGGTTTCTTATTTTAAGAATTATTGGATTATATGATTCGCGTACGATGTCTGCAATTTTCACATCAGGCGAAATTGCTTCCTGCAAATCCTGCCCCGCACAAAAGGCTCTTCCTTCGCCTGTTAAATAAACGGCACGTATTCCTTTATCGGATGCACAAACATCTAAGGCGTCTTGAAGTTCTTTGGCCATAGCTCTGTTAAAGCTATTTAAGGTTTCAGGTCTGTTAAGTGTAATTTGACCAACCGAATCCTCGATTAAAAATTTTATGAATTGATACTGCATACGTAATAGGGTTTATGCAAAGATGTATAATTATATAACAAATACTTATAAAATGTTTGCAAGATGTCAGTAAAAATGATTTTTTCGCCCTGTAAGATTCTTTATTTTAGCCCCAGAAAAATTATGGGAAATAAAACATCACCGGAAGATAATAATCTGATAAGATACGTAGCTCTTGGAGATTCCTACACTATTTGCGAAGGTGCTGCATGGGAAGATTCCTGGCCGGTTATTCTAACCGAACGATTAAGCAACAATGGAATTCCTATAACCTTAGTTGCTAACCCATCAAGAACCGGATGGACTACGAAAGATTTAATTGAGAAAGAGCTACCAATTTTCGACTCTTCCTCCACGACTTTTTCAACACTTTTAATTGGCGTGAATGATTGGGTACAAGGGGTTACCAAAGAAGCATTCCAAAATAATTTAATTCAAATAATTGATCACATTCAAAACGGATTGCCTGATAAAAGCAAACTAGTGCTCATTACCATTCCAGATTTTAGCGCCACTCCCGAAGGACCAAAATATGCGAAGGGCAGAAACATAAGCGAAGGACTGCAGGAATTCAATGCTATCATTACTACGGAGTCTGAAAAAAGAAATCTTTTTTGCGTAGATATATTTCCTGAGTCTCAAAAAATGATTCAGGATTTAGAGCTTACTTCAAAAGACAATTTGCATCCTTCAGCGAAAGAATATGCTATTTGGGAGCAAATCATTTACCCCATAGTTTATGATATTTTAAAATAATAACGCACCAATATTTCGTAAACAGAAGATTAATTTTTGCAATAAAAACCCTACATTTAAACCCATCGTAATTTCACAACATGACTTCTATTAATACGCTCAAAGCAGGAATTTTTATTTCGCTGATAGCAACAGGCTTTCTTTCTTCAGAATTTGTGAAAGTTCCTAAAACTTTTTTCATTCAAATTGAAGGCAACAGCATTATGGGCAGAACAGACTGGGAAATTTCTCGCCTTCGAGATCCTGAAACAGGTAAAATACCGGATGGCATTCGAAAAAAAGAATTGGATTTTTCGAAAACTATTCCAGGCTTTAACAATGAAAATAAATTAGCTACTCTAACTTGGGAACCAAGAGGTCCTTGGAATGTTGGAGGAAGAACACGTGCTTTTGCAGTTGATATAGCAAACCCCAATAAGCTTCTTGCCGGTAGCACCTCAGGAGGCATGTGGCTGTCAAATAATGCCGGAACCAATTGGACACAACATTGGAACGAAATCCACCAAAGCATCTCCTGCATTGCGCAAGATGCAAGGGTAGGAAAAACAAACACCTGGTATATTGGTACCGGAGAAGGTTATGGCCAATCTGCCAGCAGCACCGGAGCTTTTTATCTTGGCAATGGAATGTATAAATCTATGGATGGAGGTATAACCTGGAACTCACTTGCATCAACCGTATCGGGAACGCCACAAACATTTGATAATATCTGGGATATTATTTGGAACGTTGCAACAAATCCGGCAGATCTTACTAACGATGTAGTTTATGCAGCAACTTACGGAGGCATTTTTAAAAGCGTAAACGGAGGTAACACCTGGACTGTAGCAAAAGGAAATGCAAGCCCTTACTCCTATTTTTCGGATGTTGCAGTTACTCCTTCGGGCGCAGTGTATGCTACATTGAGTGAAGAAACTTTTTCAAACCCTCCTGCTTCGGGCGCACAAAAAGGAATATGGCGTTCTAGCGATGGGTTAAATTGGACAAACATTACGCCAGCTGGATTCCCTACAAAATACGGAAGAGTAAAAATTGGAATTTCTCCATCCGATGAAAATCAAGTTTACTTTTTTGCAGGCACTACAACAGGTTTTGGCACACCGGATACAAACTTTGTTGGCGATGTAGAATGGAATAGCTTATGGAAATATGATTACGATACATTAGCAAGCTCTTGGTTTGATCTATCTGCCAATCTTCCAACCACAGGAGGGTTGTTTGACAAGCAATCAACTCAGGGAGGATACAACATGATTGTAAAAATCCATCCAACCGATACGGCAATCGTTTTCTTGGGCGGCACAAATTTGTATCGTTCCACATCCGGTTTTTTTACACCCGACAGCACTAAATTTATTGGTGGCTATCAACAAGGCGCTACGTTACCTATTGTAAATAATTATCTTAATCATCACCCTGACCAGCATGAAGTAGTATTTGACCCAAGCAATCCCAACATCATGTATTCGGCCAATGACGGTGGAATTTTTAAAACAACAAACAACGCTGCTACTACGGTTGCCTGGACACCGCTAAACAACGGATACCTAACTTCTATGTTTTATACTGTAGCATTAGATCCTAAAAGCCCAAACGACAGCACTATCATTGGCGGCACTCAAGATAATGGAAGTTGGTTTGTAAATTCGAAAAACTCACAGGCAAACTGGGTTAGTCCAAGGGGTGGTGATGGTTCCTATTGTGCCATAGCAAATAATAAAGCCTTTTATTATTTATCCATTCAAAACGGAAAAATGATGAAGGCAACGTTGGGTGCTGCCGGAGCAGTTCAAACTTTTGCTCGCATTGATCCTATAGGAGGAAAAGGTTATCAATTCATAAATCCATATGTGTTAGACCCTAACGACAACAATGTAATGTATCTAGCGGGCGGAAAAAATTTATGGAGGAACGATGCTTTAAACTCCATACCAATGAGTGGAAATTGGGATACTATCAGCACCGGATGGACCATGTTCACAGATACTGTTCCAATAGCAAATGCAAAAATTACTGCGGTAGCTGTTTCAAAAAATCCTGCTAACACCGTGTATTATGGAACTAGCAGCAAAAATATTTATAGACTTGACAATGCAAATACCGGAATTCCTGTTCCAGTTAACATTACAGGAAATACAAGTCCGAATAATTTTCCTAACGGAGGAAATGTTAGTTGTATTGCTATTGATCCGCTGGATGCCGGAAATGTGATGGTTGCATTTTCAAATTACAATGTTTACAGCATATATTATTCGTCCAATGCAGACTCTATTGCTCCTACGTGGACCAAAGTTGCAGGAAACCTTGAACAAAATTCATCGGGCACAGGAAATGGGTCATCGGTAAGATGGATTAGCATTCTTCCAGTTTCAGATGGAATAGTTTATCTAGCAGCTACCAGTACCGGATTATATACCACCACTTTCTTAAATGGCACTTCTACCCTATGGGCTCAACAAGGTTCATCCACTATTGGCAATTCGATTTGTGATATGATTGACGCAAGAACCTTAGATGGTTTTGTAGCTGTAGCTACGCATTCACAAGGAATATTTACTTCTAAAATCACCAGCATTAACGATGTGCTTTCTAAACCAGAGGTTGAATTACCTAATTTTTATTTAGCAGTTTATCCTAATCCCGTTTCAAATGCCGCAACCATCCAATTCACTACACAACGTAACGAGCAGATTAAAATCAATTTATTTGATTTAAATGGCAAACTGGTACAAACTGTTGTCGATCAGACTTTTGCTCAAGGAAATCATCGTATAAATATCTCAAGTAACCTATTAAGCACTGGGACATATTACTGTATATTAAAAGCTGGAGCATATACGGAAACAAAAAAAATAATTATTCTAAAATAAATATTTCATGATTCAAAAAACTACTACACTTCTATTCTTCTTATTAATTATTTCATCACAAATTTTTTCTCAAGGAATATGGAGCATGAAAGCTAACCTTGGCCCGAATACAACCTATGGCCGCTCAAAAGGGGTATCCTTTGAAGTAAACGGGATTGGATACATGGGCACAGGTTACAATGGAACCGCAAGGGTGGATCTTTGGGCGTATGATCCAACGACCAACGTGTGGACTCAAAAAGCAAATTTTGGTGGTTCAAGCAGGTATGGAGCATTTGGCTTTGCTGTGAATGGTAATGGATATATTGGAACAGGATTTTCCTCTCCGAGCTACCTTAAAGATGTTTGGAAGTATGACGTAGCTGGAAACAGCTGGTCGCAGGTTGCAGATTTTGGCGGTTCTAATAGGATGGATGTTGCAAGTTTTGTAATTGGCAACAGAGCGTATGTTGGAACAGGATATGCTGGAGGTTCGGTTGTAAAAGACTTTTGGCAATACAATCCAGTTTCAAATTCTTGGTTGCAAAAAGCAAATTATGGTGGAGCTTCTCGTAGCAGCGCTACCGGTTTTGCTGTTAACGGAAAAGGCTACATCTGTTTAGGGGCAAGCACTTCTACTTATTTTAACGACATCTACCAGTATGACACAACTGCAAACACATGGACGGCAAAAGCAAATTTTCCGGGAGCAGCACGCGAAGGTGCATCTGCTTTCGTAATTAGCAATTTTGGTTACGTTGGAACAGGAGGCTCTAACAGCCTAGTAACATTGTATAATGATTTTTACAAATATGATCCTGCAGGAAATACCTGGAGCTTAATTCCAAATTTCACTGGCTCGTTGCGTAGCCATGCTTGTAGTTTTAGCATTGGAAAATCAGGATATGTAGGAACAGGCTATACGGGTGGACAGGTAAACTCTTTTTACCAATACAACAGTTGCAGTTTAACCAATACAATTACCGCTACATCTGTGTCTTGTAATGGAGGTAGCAATGCATCCATAAACTTAACAGTTGCAGGTGCCAATAATCCGGTATCGTATGCATGGTCGAATGCAGCTACTACGCAAGATCTTAGCGGATTAGCTGCAGGAGGCTACACCGTTTTAATTACGGATGCAAATGGCTGCACAGCCTCAGACTCTATCTTTGTGGCAGAGCCTTTTGTCATTTTTGATTCTATCATTCCAAATAATATCTTGTGTAAAGGAGACAGCACTGGATTAATTTATTTTGCTGTATTTGGAGGAACTACTCCATATACTTATGCTTGGTCAAATACAGAAACTACTCAAAACATTTCCGGTCTGATTGCAGGCAACTACAGTGTATTAATTACAGATGCTAATGGATGTACGAACAGTAATTCCACAACCATTACTGAACCAGGAACAGCAATAACTTATTCTATAAGCAGCACTCCAGCAAATTGTTCTACTTGTTCGGATGGAACAGCGTCCATTGTTGTATCAGGTGGCAATCAACCATATAGCTATTTATGGTCTCCTACTTCTTATACTACAGCAACAATTACCGGATTACTTCCAGGTCAATATACCGTTTGCGTAACAGACTCAAATTACTGTGTAAAGTGTGACACGATTAGCATTGGATTCAACAACAGCGTTTTCGAATACGATGCTCCTTCAATTTCCATTTTCCCTAATCCTTCTAATGGCGAATTTTATATCTCTGGCATTAAAACAAAGACAGAACTTTCAATTTATAATTGCTTAGGCGTTAAAGTATATCAAACTTCTATTAACAGGAAAAGAGAAAAGGTAAGTATAGAAACCTTATCAGAAGGAGTCTATTTCCTATACCTAAAAACAGAAGACAAGATCATTACTAAAAAGATTACGTTTCTTAAATAAAAACAGATATACAATATTATTTTTTTTGTGAGTGATATAGATTTATATAATTGGGTTACGCTTCCGCTGATTATTTTTTTCGCCAGAATATGCGATGTCTCCCTAGGCACCTTACGGCACGTAATGACTTCGCGTGGCTACAAACACATCTCTCCCTTTCTAGGCTTTTTTGAAGTATTGATATGGATTATTGTTGTCAGCCAAGTTATGAAACAAGCAAATAACTTTGCTTGTTATTTTGCCTGGGCGGGAGGATATGCTATGGGGAATTACATTGGAATTATTATTGAAGAAAAAATTGCTTTAGGACTTCAAATCATTCGAATTATTTCACATGAAAAATGCGATGAATTAATTGCTCAATTGCAGCTTGCCAATCATGGCGCCACTGTAGTTGAAGGCTCCGGATCCAAGGGGCCTGTTAAAATTATTTTCACTATTGTTAAACGGAAAAATATTGACACCCTAGTTGATGTAATCCAAAAACATAACCCGGGGGCCTTCTACTCTATCGAAGACATTCGAGATGTTAAACGCGGGGTGTTTTCCAAAAGCAATCAGCCAAGTATAAAAAAATTATTTTCTTTTCAAAAAATATCTGTAAGAAATTGAAAAACTTTTTAATTCTTCTACTCTGCATTAGTACTATAGCTACAATTATATTTATTTACTCTAAACGAAAAAACACGATGGAAGACAAAAAAATAATTTTCACTGAAAAAGCACCTAAGCCTATTGGCCCCTACAGTCAAGCTGTTTTGAAGAACAATACTTTATTTGTATCCGGACAAATAGCTATCAATCCCCAAACAGGAGTGCTTGACACCTCTTCTATTGAAAATGAAACCAATTTAGTAATGGAAAACATTAAAGCAGTTATTGAAGCAAGCTCAATGAAAATGAGCGACATTGTAAAATGCAGCATCTTTCTTTCCGATATGGAAAACTTTGGAAAAGTAAATGAGGTGTATGGTAAGTATTTCCCTGAAAACCCACCCGCTAGAGAGACGGTGCAAGTATCCGTTCTGCCCAAAAATGTTAATGTCGAGATTTCAGTAATCGCAATAAAATGATTATAATATTGTATATTCGTATTTGGCACACTATTTGAACATACTCAGCAACCAATAAACCTATTTTCATGAAAAAAACAATTTTATCAATAACAGCATTAGCATTAAGTGCTGTGTTGTTTGCACAAAACAAAGAAACAATAACAATTCAACCAACAAAAGGTAAAAGCACTTCTGAAACAGTAACTCCTGCTCCTGCAGCTTCAGAATCACAGCCTCATGCAACTCCAACACCAAGACCTAATTCTTCTACAAAACCTGCAACAGGCACTTCAGAACATCAAACATCACCAGAAGTAACTCCTAGACCAAACTCAAGTACTAGTCCGGCACCAAAAGCAACAGATCAGCAGGCTGCTCCACAACCCACTCCAAGACCAAACTCTTCAGGAAACCAGCCCATTGCTAATCCACCAAAACCACAACCAGGCCCTATGCATGGCTCACCAAAGCCAGCTAATTCTGGAGATTATGACAATGGTCAGCATAAAAACAAAGGCAAACATAAAGGCCAAATAAAACATGAAGACAAAGACAAGGATAAGGACAAAGATAAAAAAGGAAAAAAAGTTGACGATTAATTTTCGTTAGAAAAATAACCTAAATAATTTTAAGCGGGTTTAATGAAATATTAAACCCGCTTTTATTTTTACTATGGATAATTCAAAAATTTTAGCAAGCCTCAATATTGCTTCGCTAAATGAAATGCAAGAAACGGCTATTAAAACAATACTTAACAACACGGATACTATTCTCATCTCTCCTACCGGCTCAGGAAAAACCATTGCCTTTTTATTACCCCTAGTTCATTTATTAAAAAAAGAGATTAAAGAAACCCAGGCACTAATTCTTGTACCAACTCGCGAGCTGGCTCAACAGATTGAACGTGTTTTTAAAGAGATGGGAACTGGCTACAAAATCAACTGTTGCTATGGCGGTCATCCTGTTCGAATAGAAAAAAATAATTTACTTCAACCACCAGCCGTGCTAGTAGGCACTCCTGGCAGAATAGCCTATCATTTAGACAGCAATAACTTTACAACAAATAAATTATTCACTCTTATTTTGGATGAGTTTGACAAATCACTCGATGCTGGTTTTCAAGAAGAGATGTCCTTCATTATCTCCCAAATCAAGGGCTTGCAAAAAAGAATTCTCACTTCGGCAACACCATTAAAGGAAATACCTGCTTTTGTAGGAATGGGCAAAACGAGTTATCTAGATTACTCTAATTCAAAAAAACAAACCGAATCAACCTTACTTCTAAAAACAGTGAAAGCAACAGGCGTTGATAAAATGGACGCTTTGATGCTCTTGATTGGCAAACTTAATTCTCAATCAACAATCGTTTTTTGCAACCACCGAGATGCTGTTGAGCGTATTAGCGAGCAATTAAATAAGTTGAAAGTATCCCACGGCATTTACCATGGTGGTCTGGAACAAATTGATAGAGAAAAGGTTTTAATAAAACTAAAAAATGGAAGCATCCATATCTTAGTTTCTACAGACCTTGCTTCTCGAGGATTAGATATCCCTGAAATTGAAGCCATCATTCATTACCAACTTCCAACTACCGAAGAAGTTATGATACACCGCAACGGAAGAACAGCACGAATGAAAGCAAATGGCACAGCTTATTTCTTATTAAAAGAATCTGACCACTTACCACCTTTTTTAAAATCTGTGCCTGAAATCGAGAGACTACCTCAAAAATTTATTGCGCCCAAGCCCAGTGAATGGAAAACTCTTTACATCGCTGCTGGAAAAAAAGATAAGATCAATAAAATGGATATTGTAGGCATGTTATTAAAAAAAGGTAATCTAAAAAAAGAAGAACTTGGCAAAATTGAAGTATTAGATTTTTCTGCTTATGCGGCTGTTAAAAGTAACAAAATCGAAAATACATTAAGACTAATACGAGAGCAACGAATAAAAAACAAAAAAATGAAGTTTGAAATATCAAGCTAGACTCTAAAATTATTTCCATAAATTTGTACTTCATTTCAGGATAAAAACCTGACTGACACGATGATAAAAAAACTCAACCTCCGAGTACTCCCCAATGTTACGAGCAGCAGCACTGCATTACTTGAATATGTTTCTGCCGAATTAAGCATTCCCACCAACGAGATTACAGGCATCAGAAGGGTACGCCAATCCATCGATGCGCGTGGAAGGAGAACATTTGTACAAATACAAATTGAAGTTTTTATTAACGAACCCTTTCAAAAAATAATACTTAAGGAAATAATTCTTAAAAATATTTCTCAAGCAAAGTCTGTCATTATAGTTGGTAGCGGGCCTGCTGGAATTTTTGCCGCTTTTAAATTAATTGAACTTGGCTTAAAACCAATAATTATAGAAAGAGGAAAAAAAGTTTCTGAAAGAAGAAGGGATTTGGCCACCTTAACAAAAAAACACATCGTAAACCCTGATAGCAACTATTGTTTTGGGGAAGGAGGTGCTGGCACTTATTCGGATGGAAAGCTGTATACCCGCTCAACAAAAAGAGGTGACATAGAGCGCATCCTACATTTGTTTGTCATGCACGGTGCTGACGAACAAATATTATACGAAGCACATCCTCACATTGGAACTAATAAACTTCCACAGATTATTACCAAGATGAGAAAGACCATTGAAGATTCTGGTGGTGAGTTTCATTTTAACAGCAAAGTTACGGAGTTAATTATAGAAAATGATACCTGTAAAGGCGTTCAATTATCAAACGGAGAAAAAATAAAAGGCGAATCTGTTATTCTTGCTACCGGTCATTCTGCGCGCGACATTTATTTTATGCTTCAAAATCAAAAAGTGCATATTGAAGCAAAACCATTTGCCTTGGGAGTTCGCATAGAGCACCCACAAGCACTAATTGACAGTCTACAATATCATTGCACCATCAGAAGCGAATACCTTCCTCCTGCAGCTTATAGCCTAGTTCATCAAGCAAAAGGAAAAGGAGTTTTTTCATTCTGCATGTGCCCGGGAGGTATCATTGCACCTTCTATGACTAACCCCGAAGAAATAGTTGTTAACGGCTGGTCGCCCTCCAGAAGAAACAACCCATATGCTAACAGTGGCTTAGTGGTAAGTGTGGATGAAGAAGATTTTGCAAAATATAATCAATACGGTCCTTTGGCAGCCTTACATTTTCAACAAGCAGTCGAACGGAAAGCATTTATAGCTGGTGGAAGTAATTTAAAAGCACCCGCACAACGAGTTACTGATTTTATTGCCGGAAGAATTTCCGCTACACTTCCTAAAAACTCTTATTTCATTGGCACTAATTCTGTTTCCTTACGCGAGGTGTTGCCCAACAGTGTAAGCAGCAGATTACGAGAAGGGCTAATTGCATTTGGAAAAAAAATGCATGGCTATGTTACAGAAGAAGCGATTATGGTTGCAACCGAATCAAGAACTTCATCACCAGTACGAATTCCAAGAGATGCAGATTCGTTACAGCATCCACAAATAAAAGGACTTTATCCTTGCGGAGAAGGAGCAGGATATGCAGGTGGAATCGTTTCGGCTGCTATGGACGGAGAGCGATGTGCTGAGAAAGTAGCTTCCAAATAAATTAACGCTTCAGATTTTGTGTTTCAACAAAATTCCAAAAAAAATTCATCAACTCTTTTGTGTTTTCACCTACTACTCCATTGCCAATTTTCAGATTGTCAATTTGAATAACCGGAGTAATTCCCCGAGTTGTGCCAGTAATGAAACACTCTGAGCATTTTTTTAGCTCAGACACTTTTACATCTCTAACTTCTATTTTATATTTTTTTTTAGCAAGTTTTAAAATTAAATTTCGCGTTATCCCTTTTAACACATTTTCAGAAGGCGTAACAAGGGTATTGCCATTAAATAGAAAGAAATTATTTCTTGTCGTTTCCAAAAGCTTTCCACCTGCTACATATAACGTATCCTGCGCTTTACGCGATCGCCTAACATCTGCCTGATGAATGGCTGTAAGATAATTTATAGTTTTCACAACTGGCATTTCTCGAACATGGGAATAGGTAATTAACTTTACTCCCTTATCCAACCACCAATCCGGGTAGTGAGGCGTGTCTTCAATTAAAATAAATAAGTTCGGCTTAATAGATGGCAAAAAAGAGTCTAACGAATAACCACCAGTCAGCAAGAAGCGAATACCAAATTCCTTTACCTGATTTTTCTTTTGATTTTTTTTCAATAAGGTATAAATAATTTTTTCAATCTTATCATTGCTAAGCGGTAATTTCAATTTCATTTCCTTAGCAGAATTGCTAAATCGGGATATATAGTCATGTACAAGAAAGGGCTTTCCGGCATACGTTCTCATATAATCAAATACCCCATAGCCTCTAAGCATTACCAAATCTGAAATGCCAATTTTGATATTATCCTTCTTGATGATTTTGCCATTTGCATAGCTATAGTAATTCATAATATTGTAGTTTAAAAATAAGTGCGAATATACGGGGTCTTCTGTTATCTATTTCTCGCAGAGACGCTCCGAAGGAGTCCTACAGACAAAGAACGCAGAGGAATACAAATCTTATTACGACTGTTCTTAGTGACCTTTGTGTGATGCATCTCTGTGTTCTTTGTGGTTAAATGCTGCCAAAAAAAACAGAAAACACAAAGAGCACAAAGAAATACAAAATTACTAAGGCTGTTCTTGGCGAACTCAGCGTCTCTGCGTGAAATCATTTTTTTATTATGCACCAAAATAATTAGTGGAAATTCGTGCAATTCGTGGCTAGATTTATAATAATATGTTTGTTTTACTAATCACTAATTTAACTAATTAACACGAAACAATTGATTTGCCATACACTCAATATACGAATGCCGACTATTTTCGTCTTTTTTATTCGTAAATTCGTGCACCTTGATAAAGCGCTAAATTGAATTTTTCATCCAAACATATAGAAGTCGTTATTAATGAATTTGCCAAACTACCGGGTGTAGGCAGAAAAACTGCTACCCGATATTTTTTGCATGTTTTAAAACAAAGCAATCAGGAAACGCAAGCATTTGCTGATTCTTTGATTGAACTAAAGCTGAACCTCCAACACTGTAAGGTTTGTCACAATATTTCTGAAAAAGAAATTTGCAATATTTGCGCCAACCATAATCGAGATAAAAGCGCTTTATGTATTGTAGAAGATATACGAGATGTTATGGCGATTGAAAGCACGCAACAGTACCGAGGTGTGTATCATGTGTTAGGGGGAATTATTTCTCCGCTAGACGGAATTGGCCCTGCCGATTTGAACATTGATACACTTGTAAAAAGAATAGCTACAGGTGAAATAAAGGAGGTTATCATGGCGTTGAGTACGACCATGGAAGGAGATACCACAAATTTTTATCTATATAAACGACTAAAAGAATTCAATCTCATCATTACAACCATCGCTCGTGGAATTTCCATTGGCGATGAACTAGAATATGCCGATGAAATAACACTGGGGCGTTCTATTACTAACCGCATTCCATACGAGAGTGCGATTTCTTCAAAATGAAACTATCCGTAATCATTGTCAACTATAACGTTGAACATTTCTTAGAGCAATGTTTACATTCTGTTTATAAGGCTATTGGTAGTCTCGAAGCAGAAGTTTTTGTGGTTGATAACAGTTCTGTTGATGGATCTGTCCCAATGGTGCGAAAAAAATTTCCTCAGGTAAATCTTGTTGCCAATGAAAAAAATGTAGGGTTTTCTGCCGCAAACAATCAGGCTATTACCCAAGCGAAAGGCGAGTATATTCTTTTATTAAACCCAGATACAGTAGTTCAGGAAGATACGTTCCAAAAAACCATTCAGTTTATGGATTCGCACCCGGAGGCAGGAAGTGCAGGCGTGATGATGCTAGATGGAAAAGGAAATTTTTTGCCTGAATCAAAACGCGGACTCCCTACTCCTGCTGTTGCTTTTTATAAAGTGTTTGGACTAGCTGCTCTTTTTCCAAACTCTGAAACATTTGGAAAATATCACTTAGGCTACTTAGATAAAAACAAAACACACGAAGTAGATGTACTGGCTGGAGCGTTTATGATGATACGTAAATCTGCACTGGACAAAACCGGACTTTTAGATGAAACCTTTTTCATGTATGGAGAGGATATTGATTTGTCGTATCGAATAACGCTTGCAGGATACAAAAACTATTACTTCCCGGAAACCCGCATCATTCATTACAAAGGAGAAAGCACAAAGAAAAGTTCGGTCAATTATGTGCTGGTGTTTTATAACGCCATGGCCATCTTTGCTAAAAAACATTTTGCAAAAGATCAGGCTAAAATATTCTCCTTGCTCATCTATTTTGCAATAGCTATTCGGGCAGGTGCTGCTTTGTCAAAACGATTTATTAAGAAAATATATGTCCCGCTTTTAGATGCCACCATCGTATATGCCGGACTTTTTTTTATAAAAGATTATTACGAACACAACATTAAATTTGTAGAAGGAGGCGCCTATCCTGATAATTTAGTTTTTTCAGCTTTTGTCATTTATGTTTTCATTTGGATATTTTCCATATTTATCAGTGGCGGCTATGACAAGCCGGTGAAATTACAGAAGATAGCACGAGGAATTTTTTGGGGCACTGGGGTGATTCTTTCTATCTACGCACTTCTACCAGAAGCATATCGTTTTTCTCGTGCACTTATTCTCATAGGAGCTTCTTGGGCTACCATTTCGATAATTTTCTCTAGAATGACGCTCCATTTAATTGGTATCAAAGAATTTATTTTAGAAGGGAGCAGTTCTAAGCGATTAGTAATAGTAGGTGATGAAAGTGAATTTAAGCGGGTTTTTGCTTTACTTAAAGAATCTACCATTAAAAACTCTTTTATAGGATTTGTTAGTGCTGATGGGACAGAGTACAAAACAGATCCTTACTTAGGTAAATTTAGTCAGCTACAAGAAGTAATTGATGTATATAAAATTGATGAAGTAATATTTTGCGCTAAAAATGTCAGCTCAGAGAAAACTATTGCAGCTATGACTGAATCTGATATTGAATTTAAAATAGCTCCGCAGGAAAGCTTTTCTATTATTGGCAGTAACTCAATAAATACTGCCGGTGAGCTTTATTCTATCGATGTAAACTCTGTAAATAAGCCTTCAAATAAAAGAAAAAAAATAATTATAGATACTTCATTATCAATACTATTACTAATATTATCTCCACTTTTAGTTTTAATAATTAAAAATCCAATAAACTTCTTGTTAAACTGCTTAAAAGTATTAATTGGCAACAACACTTGGGTTGGCTACGATCAAACTCCAGAATTCTCAGAAAAAAGAAAAGGAATCCTATTTCCTGCCGATGCCTATAACGATAAAAATATAGGTCAGGAAATGTCTGAACGCTTGAACAAGCTGTACGCAACGGATTACCATGCTATAAACGACATCAAAATAGTTTTGAAAGGGATTCGAAACTTAGGTAGATAAAAAAAAGCCAAATGCAATTTACATTTGGCTTTTACAGATTTCGATTCTTATTTCAACTCAAAACTTTCTGTACTAAATCAGCAGCTTCTTGCAATTCAATTGCCGAGTGTACTTTTAAGCCCGATCCATCAATAATCTTTTTTGCTTCAACAGCATTAGTGCCCTGCAAACGCACAATGATAGGAACATTGATAGTACCCATGTTTTTATATGCATCTACCACACCCTGAGCCACTCTGTCACATCGTACAATTCCGCCAAAGATGTTAACCAGAATAGCCTTTACATTCGAGTCTTTTAATATAATTCTAAACGCCTGTTCTACCCTAGCTGCATTGGCTGTGCCGCCTACATCCAAAAAGTTTGCCGGCTCACCTCCAGATAGTTTAATAATATCCATGGTAGCCATTGCTAGCCCTGCTCCATTAACCATACACCCTACGTTACCATCTAACTTAACATAATTCAATTCATGCTTACCTGCTTCAACTTCAGTTGGATCTTCTTCTAAAAAATCTCGCATTGCAGCATAATCAGGATGACGGAAAAGAGCATTATCATCTAATGCAACTTTAGAATCTACCGCTATAATTTTATCATCGGATGTTTTTAATAGTGGGTTGATTTCAAATAAAGCAGCATCGATAGTCACGTATGCTTTATAAAGCGATGCTACAAACTTTACCATATTCTTAAAGGCTGTACCGCTTAATCCTAAATTGAAGGCAATTTTTCTGCATTGGAAATCACGCAAGCCTACTTTAGGATCCACTTCTTCTTTAAAGATTTTCTCGGGTGTTTTAGCTGCTACTTCCTCAATCTCCATTCCACCTTCCTGAGAATAAACAATCATGTTTCTCCCCGTATTTCGATCAAGCATCACGCTCATATAAAACTCCTTGGTTGCTGATTCTCCAGGGTAATATACATCTTGTGCAATCAATATCTTATGAACTATTTTCCCTTGAGGACCTGTTTGATGAGAAACAAGCTTCATCCCTAATATCGCGCTGGCCTTTTCCTTAACATCATCCAGCGTTTTAGCTAGCTTAACACCCCCTGCTTTTCCTCTTCCTCCTGCATGCACTTGCGCTTTAACAATCCATATTGGAGTGTTTGTTTGCTTTTGAAGTTCTTTCGCTGCATCAACTGCCTGCTCCACTGTTTCCGCTACAATACCTTCTTGAATGGCTACTCCAAAAGATTTTAAAATTTGCTTACCTTGATATTCGTGTAAATTCATAAGAAATATAAATAAGTATGTGTACGTTTTTAATTGAAATCAACTGAACGAATATAGTAACTATTTGTATTTTCACTACTCTAATTTTATTAAACGTTTGAACAATTTTACAATTATCAGGAACAGAAAAAATTAAATGATATCTATTAAAGACATACATAAAACATACAACACTCTTGAGGTACTTAAAGGTGTATCGCTTGAAGTAAAGAAAGGTGAAATTGTATCTATAGTTGGAGCTTCAGGTGCTGGAAAAACAACTCTTTTACAAATTATTGGAACGTTAGACAAAGCTGATAAAGGAGAGGTTACCGTAAACAACATTTCACTAAAAACTTTAGGGGAAAGAAAATTAGCAGAATTCCGAAACAAACAAATTGGTTTTGTCTTTCAATTCCACCATCTCCTACCAGAGTTTACTGCTTTAGAAAATGTATGTCTTCCTGCTTACATTGCAGGAAAAAGCAAAGTTGAAACAGAAATAAAAGCAATGGAACTACTTCACTTTCTTGGATTACAAGAAAGAGCAACCCATAAACCTGCTGAGTTATCAGGAGGTGAACAACAACGCGTTGCGGTTGCTAGAGCACTAATAAACAGTCCTTCTTTAATCCTTGCCGATGAACCTTCGGGCAACCTAGATTCCGCTAGCGCAAAAGATCTACATGCATTATTTTTTACGCTACGAGAAAAGTTTCAGCAGACTTTTATCATTGTTACCCACAATGAAGAGTTAGCAAACATGGCAGACCGTAAGCTAACTATGAAAGACGGAAACATTGTTTAATTTATTCTTCCTTAATTTTTCAGAAAGCAAACTTCTGCTCCTTCCTAACTTGTCCATCAAATCTAAAGCGTGCATAGTAATCGCCCTTGGGTAAGTTTGAAGTATTAAACTCATAGCTAAACTCATAGGAGCCTTTATTTCTAGGCACATCGGTAAAAAACATTTGCACGACATGCCCCTGGGAATCATATACCCCAAAAGTTACAAGTCCGTTCGAGTAAATTTCATAGTCAAATTTCCCTCTAATTTTTGCCGGCACCCCTGAGTGTGCCGAAGTACCATTTGGATCTGACGCATAATCAATTTTATATTTAGGCATTTCCTTTCCTGTGAGTTCAGAAACAAACACCTGCAGCTTCTTGCTAACCTCATCATTACCTCCAATATCTTCCATGGGCTTGTCATCAGATATTACCCAAATTGCATTCTGCGCTATAGAATTAGCATACCATTTATTCAAATCAATAAATTGAGAAAGTTTTACCAGACTAGTATCTGCCATCTTACCAACTTTAAAAACAGAGCTCGTATCAGGTGATGAATTATGAGCCTGACAACACATGCCCGAAAGCGTAAATGTTTTGGTTTGATTAGGCAGTAGCGCTAACGTAACTGCTTTGTTGATTAATATATCCTGCTTCGATTCATTTTCCGAATCTAACTTTCTGCCCGCCTCAACAGCTATATTAATTGACTTACTCTGCAGATTTTTTATTTTAATTTTTATCACATCTCCCAGGTGACCTCCTTTGCCTTTAATGGTAGCAGTAATAATTTTCTTTTTAATAGCTTCTTCTACAGAAATGCCTTTATCTGCATTGGCAAAAACCGAATGCAACATTCCAGTTAGTAATATGAGCATCATGGGGAGGATGAGTGATGTCTTCATAGTAAATAAGTTTTAAGAGCGTAGTGTTGAAAACGCTTAGCACAATAAAATATTTTATAGAAATGCTTAAGAGAACTAAATAAGAATCTCTTAGGAAGTATGTTTAGCTAAAAAATCGTTTATGTTAGCTTCAATTCGACTCAACACATTAGCGGAATTTGCAGGAATAAATTTTTCACCCAATATATTTTCGTATAGCTCAATGTATCTTTTTGAAATACTGCTTACTACTTCTTCCGTCATCTCTGGCACTTGCTGTCCGTCCTTACCTTGAAACCCATTCGCCATTAACCATTCTCTCACAAACTCTTTTGAAAGTTGCTTTTGTGGCTCTCCTTTAGATTGTCTTTCTGCATAACCTTCTTTATAAAAATAACGGGAAGAATCTGGAGTATGAATTTCATCAATCAGATAAATAACACCATCTTTTTTCCCAAACTCATATTTAGTATCTACTAATATTAATCCCATTTTATCGGCAAGCTTTGTCCCTCTTTTAAATATAGCTCGTGTATAGCTTTCTAACTTCTCGTAATCTTCTTTCGATACAATTCCTTTTTTAATAATTTCTACTCTAGAAATATCTTCATCATGACCAACAGATGCTTTTGTGGAAGGAGTAATAATGGGCTCTGGAAACGTATCGTTCTCCTTCATGCCTTCGGGCAATATCACTCCACACAACTCCCGTGCGCCAGATTTATAGGTCCGCCAAGCATGACCGCTTAGATAACCCCGTATAACCATTTCTACTTTAAACGGCTCACACATTTTACCAATGGTAACCATTGCATCGGGAGTGGCTACCATCCAATTAGGAACAATATCAGAAGTTGACTTTAAAAACTTCTCTGCAATTTGATTAAGCACTTGACCTTTGCAGGGTATCCCTTTAGGCAAAACAACATCAAAAGCAGAAATTCTGTCGGAAACAATCATTACAAGTAACTCATCATTGATGTTGTACACATCACGCACCTTACCCTTGTAAAAACTTTTTTGTTTTGGAAAATTAAAATGCGTGGAAGTAATCGCCTCCATAGTTAAATGTTATTTTCCGTTTTCAGTATTTCTTTCATAAGCATCAATAACGCTCCTTACTATTTTATGTCGCACCACATCAGAACCATCTAGGTGAATAAAATCTAAGCCATTAATTCCGCCTAATATTTTTTCGGCATTTAATAATCCCGATGGATGATTTCTTGGTAAATCAACTTGTGTAATATCGCCTGTAATTATAAACTTGGCTGTAGTTCCCATCCTAGTTAAAAACATTTTTAACTGACCTGCCGTAGCATTTTGTGCCTCATCCAAAATTACATACGCATGATCCAATGTTCTTCCTCTCATAAATGCCAGTGGTGCAATTTCCAATATCCTGTTCTCCATATAATACTGCATCTTTTCTGCCGGTATCATATCGTACAACGCATCGTACAAAGGCTGAAGATAAGGATCCAGTTTCTCCTTCATATCTCCAGGCAAAAAGCCAAGGCTCTCCCCTGCTTCAACGGCTGGTCTACACAAAACAATTCTGCGCACTTCTTTATTTTTTAATGCACGTACTGCCATCGCAACAGCCGTGTAAGTTTTTCCGGTTCCTGCTGGACCTATTGCAAATATTACATCGTTCAGCTTGGCGCTTTCCACCATTCTTTTCTGATTGGCAGTTCTTGCCTTTACAACAATGCCATTGTTTCCAAAAACAATAACATCATTTATATCCGACTGAGAAACCAGTAAATGCCCATCGTTCCCGGAAAGGATTTGTTCAATGATATCTTCCGACATTCTGCCATGGCCGGCAAAATAATGCTGTAACGCCTGCATTCTTTTTTCAAAAGCATCAAGCTCATCTTGCTCACCCAATACTTTAAGCGTGTCGCCACGAGCAACAATTTTAAGCTTTGGAAATTGTTTTTTAATTAGATGAAGGTTTCGGTCGTTTATCCCGTAAAACTCTACAGGATTGTCGGAATCAATGCGGATAAGTAGTTCGTTCAAGTAGGTTGATTTAGTTGATTATTTTGTAAATCATTAATTGTAATTACCTTTGCCTAGCAAAGTAAAGAAAAAATGACTGTATCTTTTTAACAATTAGTGAACATTTAAGAAGTTCTAATAACTTCTTTCATTAAAAAAAAGAATAAAGCTGTGCCTGTAATTACCCTCACCACTGACCTAGGTCTCCACGATTATTACGTTGGGGCTTTAAAAGGATCTATCCTTAGTCAGATGCCTGAAGTAACAATTATTGACGTTACCCATTCGGTTCCTGCATTTGACATTCGGCATGGCGCTTATGTTTTACGTCAAGCTTACCAAAGCTTCCCGCTAAACACAGTACATATTCTGGGAGTTAATGCCGAAGAGAATGCAAATCAAAGTCACGTTGCTATTTATTGTGACGGCCACTATTTTATTGGCACCGATAATGGCATATTCTCCCTATTATTTGATAAAATACCAGATAAAATTTACGACCTAAGCAACATCCGGCAAGAATCTGATTTACTAATCTTTCCGATGAAAGATATATTTGTAAAAGCAGCCTGTCACTTAGCCCGAGGAGGCACACCCGAAGTGCTGGGAACAAAACAGGAATCAATTAAAAAGGTAGACACGATAAGACCAGTATTTAAAGACCAAACTCTGCACGGCACCGTTGTGTATGTTGATTTTTATGGAAACTCGGTTGTTAATATATCGAAGCAATTTTTTAACGACTCCGTCAAAGGAAAGAAATTTGCAATTGAGTTTTCCGGAGAAGAAATAACTGAAATTTCTCAGCGCTATAACGAATCTGCTAATGGCAACATTATTGCATTATTTAATTCAGCAGGGCTGTTAGAAATAGCACAGGTTCAAGATAACGTTTCACGTTTATATAACCTTACTGTTGGCAGTGCAGTTATGGTTAGAATGATGTAATCTCGCCTATTCACATTCCTTACTTCAGCGAAAATTCCACAGCATTCGTCTATCAATACTGCTTAACCGTCTATAATTAACACTGCGCTATGCTCTAACTGCGTAAAACTAAGTATCAAGAGTATTTATTATGTATAAAAAAAACATCGTATTCTTTTACCTTATTATTCTGAGTTGCAGCCTGTTTGCGCAAACCAAAACAAAAAGCACCGCAGACCCATATGTATTTTTAAACGGAAAAACCTTTGTGGTTAGCGTATATTCCTTTGACTCAGAAAAAAATACAAACAGCTCAACATACGATGAAATTGTGTTTGTAAATGGCAAGTTTTATTCAAAAAATATGGGCGAAACATATAGCTATAAGCCTGATAAATATACTTGCAAAGCAAATCAAAATAGCGATACAATTTCATTCGTAGCATTTTCTCACAACCAAACAGACGGGATAGAAATTTTTTGGCAAGGGACGATAATAGGCAATCAAATAAAAGGAACTAAGCATTGGTTTTCAAAAGGCAGTACAAATATGTTCTCGGGCTTCTTAAAATACGAAGAGGCAGCAAAGTAACCACCTCTTGCACTCTCGATTAAATCGCAACCACAAATTACGTAGTTTCGTGCTATGAAGTTAACAGCTCTAATCCTTTCGATTACATTTCCAGGCTTGTTACTTTCGCAAATCACACACGATGGATTAGAGTTTAGCAACACAAACTTCTTATTTCCTAAAGCAGAAAATTGGATAAATAAAATAGACACCATTGAAGTTACTAATACTTCAGATAAGACCATACACCTTTTACGGCTCGATGACCCGCGTTTTTTTGAAATTCGGTTTCCACAAAAGCCCATTGAGCCCGGCAAAACAGAAATTATTGAAATAATTTTTACACCCAAAGAAAAAGGCCCTTTCAATTTCACTTTTCCATTTTATCACAGTGCTTCCTTAGCGCCAATACAAATTAATTACAGCGGCAACATCAAGAGCTTTGATGAATTTTCCAAACAAGCTTGCCCCTCTTTCAAAAACCCAAACTTAAAACCTGCCCTATTTGAAATGGAAGTCCTTGTCATAGATTCTGTAACTAAAAAATCGCTTTCATATTCAGCATTGGAAATTGCGAAGGGGGAATATTTTCAAAAAATTAAAACAGACACAAATGGCATCTTCCGTCAAAACACTGGCGTAAATTTTTATACCATCACAGCCGATCATGCAGGATACCAAACTAAATCTATCAGCCGAATATTTAACCCTAAAAAAAACAAAACAACAATTGCACTAGTTTCTTTTAACGAAATAACTCCTACTGACAGCAGCATAATTACTCCACCTGAAATTCAAAATATACCTACAACCACATTTGAGCTAAGCAAATACAAAAAAAACAATATTGTTTTTCTGATAGACAAATCATCTAGCATGAACAAACCTGACTGCATGCCTTACCTGCAAACAGCTATGATGGAGCTTGCAAAAATGATGAGGGCGGAAGATCGCATTACAATCATCACCTATGCAAACACATCCAAAATAGTTTTATCGGGAACACCAGGCAATGAAACAAAAAAAATAAATTCTGTTATCTCCGAATTAAAATGTGGGGGTAGAACCGAAGGCGGAAAAGCAATACTTACTGCCTACCAAAACGCGGAAGAAAATTTTATCAAACACGGGGTAAATCAAATAATTATTGCAACCGATGGAGGCTTTAACGGCTTATCTGAAAACGAAGGCGAACTTATGAACCTTGTAGCAGAATATGTAAAAAAGGATATCACACTCTCTGTACTGGCTTTTGGAGAAAATAGATATGGCAAAGCACACATTACACGGCTTGCCAAGCAAGGTGAAGGATTCTATTTGTTTGTTGCAAATCAAGATGCTGCAAAAAATCAATTGAATGCAGCTATTAAGGCCATATCCAAAAAATAATATCGTCCCCACTCTTCAACAATTGTTGAAAAAATAATTTGCTTTTACTTACTGATGCCTTACCTTTGTGTTGAAAGTAATTTTTAATACTAAAAAATATGAAAAAACATCTTTTACTCACAGCTGTGATAATACTATTTTGCACTGCAATAAGTTTTTCACAAAATGTATATGTCACTAAATCCGGCAGCACCTATCACACTAAATATTGTAAATATTATTCTAAAAACTCTGAAGAAATACCCCTTTGGAAAGCCAAAGGACCTTATGGAAAAACTCCTTGTCCAAAATGTAAACCTCCCGTAAACGAATCTAAGACCCCTGCTAAAAAGAAGCCAGCTCCTAAGCCAAAGCCCGCGCCTCCTAAAAAGTAAATGTTGACTTTTACTTACTGAATTAGAGGATAACTTGCTTTGAGATATCGACAAAAATTAGGTATAATTGCTATCTATAATTTCTCCTTATGAAAAAAATATTATTAGCATTATTTTTTTTGCATTCATTTTTTCTGCTTGCACAAAATCAAGACTCAATTTACCTTAGAAACAATTACGATAAAGCTGAGTATCGCATAACCATGCGAGATGGAGTTAAATTATTTACACTTGCTTATACGCCAAAAGATAAAACAAAAAAATATCCAATACTTTTAAAACGTACTTGCTACAACGCATCGGACTATAATGACTATAGACCCTTTAGCCAACCCTCTAAATATTTAGTGCAAGACAAATACATTTTAGTTTTTCAAGATGTGCGTGGCAGGTATTTATCAGAAGGCACGTTTGATAATATGCGTCCAAATATTCCGGGTAATGATTTAAAAAACAAAACGGCAATTGATGAAAGCTCCGACACCTGGGATGCCATTGATTGGCTGGTAAAAAATATTAAAGAATGCAATGGCAAAGTAGGCATGCTCGGCATCTCCTACCCGGGTTTTTATACTTCTGCTGCCTTACCTGATGCTCACCCAGCCCTCAAAGCATCATCGCCCCAAGCTCCCATAGCAGATTTTTTCTTTGATGATTTTCATCACAACGGAGCATTTTTACAAAGCTACACAGGGGCATTTTCTGTTTTTGGCTATCAACAGGAAAAACCTTCTGATAAAGATTGGTTTATTGACAAAGAAGAAAGACTTTTTAAAAACAAGGCAAAAGATGGATATGATTTTCATTTACGACAGGGCCCGTTAAAAAATATTACTGCTAAATATCATTACGATAATTTTTTCTGGCAACAAATTATTGACCATCCCAACTACGATGAGTTTTGGAAAAAAAGAAATTTATTGCCTCATCTTAAAAACATTACTCATGCCGTAATGACGGTGGGCGGTTGGTTTGATGCCGAAGATTTATATGGGGCCTTAGAAACTTATAAAACAATAGAAAAAAATAATCCTAAAGCAAAAAATACAATCGTAATGGGTCCTTGGGCACACGGAGCCTGGTCGCGCGAAAATGGCACGTGCACACTCAACCATATTTATTTTGGCGATAGCATCTCTACTTTTTACATGAAGGAAATAGAACGTAAGTTTTTTGCTTACTATTTAAAAGACGAAGGGAATAATTCTTTGCCCGAAGCATACATGTACGATACAGGATTAAAAAAATGGAATCAGTATACTGTCTGGCCGCCCAAAGCCGACAACACCACCTTGCACTTTAACAAAAAGGGAAAGCTTTCCATCAATAAACCTGTTGATGAAAAATTAAGCTTTGCTTATGAAAGCGATCCTGCTAAGCCTGTACCCTATCGCTCCGAAACTGAAGGGTTAACATTTACGCCTAGAGCATTTATGACGGACGATCAGCGGGATGCTTCTCGCAGAACTGATGTACTAACGTTTGAAACAGATACCTTGCCCGAAGATTGGACTTTAGCTGGAGAAATCATTGCGAAGCTCATGGTATCTATGACCGGCACCGATGCAGATTTTATTGTAAAATTAATTGATGTATATCCCGACAATCAACCCAAGTACGAACACAACCCAGATAATATCGTAATGGCTGGATATCAGCAGTTAGTGCGCAGCGAGGTGTTTAGAGGCAGATTCCGAAATAGCTTTGAAAAACCAGAGCCGTTTACTCCCGGAAAAATTACTGAGGTAAAATACAAGCTTCAAGATGTATTACATACGTTTAAAAAAGGACACCGCGTCATGATTCAAATTCATAGCACCTGGTTTCCTTACATCGATCGGAATCCACAGAAATACGTGGATAATATTTACAAAGCAAACGAAGAAGATTTTATAAAATCCACCATCACCGTTTACGGCTCTTCTACTATTGAAATTGGAAACTTTGAGCCTATTCAACCTAAAGTAAATATCAAAAAATAAATTTGAGTCGCTATTTATCAACAACTGCCAAATTCATCTTAAAAATATTTAGCTTCGTTACGTGAAGGAAACGGGTAATAAATCACAGTACGAAAAGCAATTTAATACAGAGCTTGCACGCTTAAATGCGGAGCAAAAAAAAGCGGTTGAACATATTGAAGGTCCCTTGATGGTTATTGCCGGACCCGGCACCGGCAAAACACAAATCATTGCTGCCCGCATAGGCCATATCCTAAAATCAGATTTACAAGTTGGTCCACATAACATCCTTTGCCTTACTTATACGGATGCCGGCACAGTTGCCATGCGCAATCGCTTGTTGCAGTTTATTGGACCAACAGCCTATCGGGTAAATATATTTACGTTTCATTCCTTTTGCAACAACATCATCCAACATAACCTCGATTATTTTGGGAAAAGAGAAATGGAACCCATTTCAGAACTTGAAGTTGTTCAGTTGCTGCAATCCTTGCTGAATGGACTACCATCTTCCCACGAATTAAAAAGGTTAAAAGGAGATATCTATTATGATATTCCCCGCTTAAAAGATCTTTTCCGAATGATGAAGGAAGAAGATTGGAGTCCTATTTTTATTGCCGAACAAGTAACTTCCTATTTAAACGACTTACCCAATCGCGAAGAGTTTATTTACAAAAAGGCAAATTCCAAAAAAGGAATAAAAGTTGGTGATGTAAAACAAAAAGACATAGACGCGCGCAAGGAAAAAATGGAGCTGCTCTGCGAAGCGGCTAATTTATTCCCAAAATACTGCGCTATGATGAAGGAGCGCGGCAGGTACGATTATAGCGATATGATTCTCTGGGTGCTCAATGCATTCAAAAATGATGCAGGCTTTTTGCAAAGCTATCAGGAGTGGTATCAATATTTTCTGATTGATGAATTTCAGGACACCAGTGGAGCACAAAATGAATTAATGCAGCTGCTAATAGATTTTTGGAATAACCCAAATGTATTTGTGGTTGGCGATGACGATCAGTGTATTTATGAGTTTCAGGGCGCTCGAGTAAAAAACATGACTCAGTTTTTTGAGAAATACGAGCAGGAAATGGAAGTGGTAGTGTTAAAAGATAATTACCGCTCCATACAAGATATTCTTGACGCTTCAAAAGCTGTAATTGACAATAACATTCAGCGACTTGTAAACCAGGCGCCAATCCTAAAAAAAATACCCGGCTTAACTAAAACATTGGTATCGGCAATTAACGAAAAGAATACAGAAAACAGCATACAACCGTCAATCATTCGGTATCACAATGTGCTTCACGAAGAATCCCATATCGTAGAACAAATTAGCAAGCTGAATGAAGTTGAGAATAAACTTTCTGAGGTTGCAATTATTTACGCTAAACATCGACAAGTAGAAAACATAATTACGCTTTTAGAAAAAAAAGGAATCCCCTACTCTGTTAAAAAGAAAATAAATATTTTAGAGCTTCCGGTTACTAAGCAGCTCCTGAACATTCTTGCTTATTTAAAAGAAGAAAGCGAAAAACCGCATCGTGGAGAATATTTGCTTTTTGAGCTGATGCATTATCATTTTTTGGGAATTAGCACCAGGGATGCAGCCAAAATTTCGGTTCATTGTGGAAAAAATAAATTAAGATGGAGAGATTTTCTAGCCAACTACGATGAACTAAAAAAATTAAACCTGGAAAATTACGGGGCTGTCATATTTTTTGAAGAACACCTTACTCGATGGATAGCCGATGTTGCTAACCTTACCTTGCAAATGCTTTTTGAAAAAGTATTAAATTGGAGTGGCTTGCTAAAACAAGTACTAAACGCCCACGACAAAGTATGGCAACTACAAGTAATTACAACGCTGTTTGACTTCATTAAATCAGAATCAGCAAAACAACCCTTATTAACGCTGGGTGAATTCTTGGTTATTATCTCGCAAATGCGTGAAGCGCAAATTCCGCTTTCCATCAACAAAACCGTATACGAAGAAAACGGTGTAAATCTGATAACGGCCCATTCAGCAAAAGGACTTGAGTTTAAATACGTGTTTATGATGGGCTGTACTACTGATTTTTGGGAGCGCTCCCGTGGGATGATGAATAAGTTTTCGCTTCCAGACACACTTACCTTTTCACAAAAAGACGATGAAAATAAATTAGAAAGCGCCAGAAGGTTATTTTATGTAGGCATGACTCGGGCAAAATCTCATTTACAGGTTTCGTTTGCCGAAAAAAACAACGATGGCAAATCGCTCGAGCATTCACTATACATCGAAGAGATAATTTCAAAGTCCAATGCCGTTATTGTAAACAAGCACTTGCCTGACGATAAAATATCAGAATACACAGCATTAACTCTTACCGAAAGTGTTTTACCTCAATCCGAGTTATTAGATAAAGATTTCCTAAATCAGTTTCTCGAAAAATTTGAAATGACTGCTACGCATCTAAATAAATACCTGCAATGTCCTGTTGTATTTTACTACGAAAGTATTCTGCGAGTACCTTCTGCTAGAAATGAGTACACTGCTTTTGGAACCGCTACACATAATTCCCTAAAGTGGCTTTTTGAAGAAATGAAAAAAACCGGCAAAGCATTTCCTCCGACAAATTTATTTCTCGAAGAATTTAATAAACAGCTGAGTAAACAACGCGATGCATTTAACGAGGTAGAATTTAAAAATCGCTTAGCGTATGGCGAACAAACTCTCCCTGACTACCATAACAAATACGTTTCTACATGGATTAAAGATGTAAAAACCGAATACACCATTAACAACATAGAAATTGATGGAGTTCCCGTAAATGGAAACTTGGACAAAATTGAATTCTTAAGTACAACGGAAGTAAATGTAGTAGATTATAAAACCGGAGATCCGGATAAAGGAATAAAAAAAATAAATCCCCCTTCTGAAAAAGAACCCAACGGAGGTGATTACTGGAGACAACTAGTGTTTTACAAATTATTACTTGATAATTTTAAACGCGAAAATTGGGATATGATATCCGGGGAAATTGATTTTGTAGAAAAACCTGGAATTAAGTCAAAAGATTTTGTGAAAACAAAAATCCCAATCACAAAAGATGATATTGCTATCGTAAAGAAACAGATAAAAGAAGTTTATGCTAAAATCTTGAATCACGAATTTACAATTGGGTGTCAAGATGAAAAATGCAGGTGGTGTAACTTTATTAAAGAACACTCAAATACAAATAATGAAACAAGAAAGGAAGATTAATGACTTATCTAACTACTAGAATTTTATCCGAAAAGAATTCAGCCTTTGTAGAAGCAGTTACAATATAAACTCCAGGAGCTAACTGCATATTTTCTTTCACTAGGTAATCGCCATTGGATCCTGATAAATCATTCGAATAGATTCGCTGACCTAAAATATTTGTTACCGAAAGACTTACAGGCTCAAGCCCCACTCCAGTTACAGACACCCAAAAATTTCCGCTTCCAAAACCTTCTTGCCCTACTACAACCGCAAAACCACCATTCGTACAATTAGTAATAACAGGAGGAAAAACTTGTGACATTCCGTTAAAATCTGTCTGACGTAAACGGTAATACGAAGCACCCTTTAGAGGATCATTATCTACAAAAGAATAATTTTTTATTGTAGTACTATTTCCAGCGCCATTTATAAAACCAAGTGTTTGGTAGTTTACAGCATCAGCACTTCTATCAATGGTAAAAAAATCATTGTTATCTTCAGTTGCTGTTGCCCAATTAAGATTTACTTTTTCAGAATTACATCGAGCTGAAAAGTTTAACAATTCAACAGGAAGTATATTGGTTTTCTTAACCAACACAAATGGACGACTTACAGCACCACTAAAAACTGCTGCAGGTACGGTAGAAGCTAACGAAGTGCCTATGCCCGATGTTACACAAGGTGTTCCAGGAGCTAATGCCGGTCCAGCCCAAGCTGTTCCCGTCCAATATTGTGAAGCAATATCTTCTGCGGGGCAAGAAATTCCTGCAATAGTATTTTCACTGCCACGGTATGAAAAAGTAAGATTAGAAACAGGTGCAGTCACACAATTTTCGCATTGCAATCTCCACCACCTATCAACAACCATATTGCTCGCATCAGAAGCTGGACCGGAGGGTATCATATCCGTAACGCCATTAGCTAAAGGAGTATTTGCTGTAACGGAAGTATTTGTTGAAGCAGAAAAATTATTGTTACCAGAAATCTTTTCGAATGTAAATGGTATGTAGTCTGTTGTACTAAAACCAAAGGGATAAACATATGGACCTGTTGAACTGGAAGTATTCCATTTAACAAAATTATAATCTCCTTCTGAAATGATATGACCACTTGTGCGGCTTATCCCCAAAAAGCTAGATTGATCAACAACAATATAGATTGGAACGGCAGGTGTTCCTCCATCCAATACCACAAATGCTCCATTGAGAACCAATGCGTAGCTTTGGGCAACAGATGTAGTCACAATAAAAATAAAAGACAAAATAATTCCTATTCTCATGTTACACAAAGTTATAACAAATAATTTGATTTACATAATCAATCTTATTCTAAATCATAAACAGTATCATCGCTTTTTTTCTCATGGAACACTTCATTTAATTCATCTTCAAAGAAAAATTTATTTTCTCCAAAAGCCGGCACAAGGTCATCAATCCAATTAGCTTTTTCATCGAACTTTGCAAAAAATGGCCTTCCCACCCAATCTGGATTTCTGCCCTGCAAAAACCTAAATGACATAATCTTTTGTTTTACACCATTTATTGGCACTTCGCTAACTCCTAACATTTGTACTTTACCGGGCGTGCATGACATACTTGGCCCACGTACCGTTCTGCAAACACCACTCACCTCCTGATACGCTTTTTGGAATATCTCCCAGGCCTTAACGATAGGAACAGAAAAGTAACCTTGCGCACCAGTATCTCTCGCTAAAAACATGTAATACGGAATACAATTATTATTCACTTGCTTTCTCCACATTTCTGCCCATACTTCTGGCGAATCATTAATGTTTCGCATGATTGGAGATTGAGTTCGGATTTGTGCGCCCGTACTTCTAACAAGGCGCATTGCTTCAACTACTGCTTTTGTTGACATTTCAGCAGGATGGTTAAAATGAGCCATGATAGCTAAATTTTTTCCCGACTTCACTATTTTTTCAAATAACTTTAATGTATCACTTGCATCATCGTCCGTAATAAATTTGTAAGGCCAATAACCAAGCGCTTTGGTTCCTATTCTAATAGTTTGCAAATTTGGTATTTCATTAGAGAGCAAAGGCTCAATATAGGATGCAAAACTTTTTGCCTTCATAATCATGGGATCTCCACCGGTAAAAAGCAAGTCGGTGACTTCCGTATGTTGCTTCAAATATTTTACCAATAGCTCTGTTTCGCGCATGGCAAATTTCCACTCATCCATTCCCACAAACTGAGGCCAACGAAAACAAAATGTACAATAAGCGTGGCAGGTTTGTCCATTACTTGGAAAAAACAAAACCGTCTGCCTATATTTATGCTGCATACCAGTTAACTTAGTTCCATCAATTTCCGGAACATTGTGCTCTAATTGCCCTGCAGGATGTGGATTTAGCTGCGCTCTAATTTTATTGGCAGTAATTTTTATCTCCTCTCTGCTAGCATTATTTTTTAATTGACTAGCCATTTCATCAAAATGAGCTGGCTCTAACATATCTTTTTGCGGAAATGTCAAAACAAAAATTGGATCGTTAGGCACGTTGTCCCAATTAATTAATTCTTCAACTACATAATTATTTGTTTTGAAAGGAAGCACGTTTCCTACTACTTCTACACTAAAGAGCTGTTCTTCAGATAATTTTTCCACCTGCGGAATTTGCCTAAAGTTGCTGAGTGTATATGCTTTGTACGTGTTTGATAAGTTCATATTTATATTTAATTAAATGAAATATTATTTTTTTAACCAATCAGTCATTTTCTGAATACCCTCAACAACTTTGGAACAATATGTTGAATTAAAATCATTGGGCAATGGCTCATGCGGTGGAATTAATTTAGAAGCAGCTAACGCCCTAGCACCATCAAAATCCACATAAGCCATACGTGCTGTAAACTCTGTTGCAGATCTGCTAAATGATTCTCCATGAAGTATGGCTACGCCCGTTTCTTCTAACAATCTTTCGCACATTTCTTTGGAATTATGGATGCCCTTTTTTATAAACCTATCTGAATAAAAAGAAAAATCAAGAAAAAGGTAAAAGCCTCCAACCGGATCATGAACTTCAACATTAGCTTTTCTTAGTATCGTTACACATTCCTTTCCTAAATGAGAAAGAATTTTTCGAACTTGTAATAAATACTCCTCTATCTCCGTACCTCCTTTGAAAGCTTGCACAGCTGCGTATTGAATAGGTGCGCTTACCGAAGTGTATGTTTCACTTGCAACAATTGACATTTTATCTAGCAACCATTTTAAGTTAGTAGGAAATGTAAACGTACCCAACCTCCACCCTCCTGCGCCACACCATTTAGAAAGTCCAGAGCTAATTATGGTTCCTTCCGGATAAAACTTTCCTATGGATATATGTTTCCCCTCGTGATGAAGTTGCCCATAAATTTCATCTGAAAGTATGATCACATTATTTTCACGAGCAATTTTAGCGATTGCTTTCAAATCTTCTTCTTTAAATGAAACACCATCCGGATTTCCGGGATAGTTCAAAATCATTAACGCAGGTTTTGATTTATTTTTTCTGCTTATTGCATATTCCCTAAAAAGTGCTGGCGTTAAATGCCAGCCATCTTTAAAAGAGCTGTGTATTACAGAAATATCTTTCCCTATAATCTTAGCTTGAGGTATATAGGAAACCCAACAGGGGCTCACAATAATAATTTCGCTGTCAAATACTAACTGCAATAAAAACACAAGCTCTTTAGATCCTGGTCCAATCATTACGCAATCAGCGCTTGCCTCAACGCCATCTTTTCTTCTATGAAAATCTGCAACCGCTTCACGCAAAATAGCTAAGCCCTGTACAGGCAAGTAATCTTTTTGTGGTGCATTTAATCGAAGAGACTCTACTACATTATCAGGAACAGGAAAGGGTGACTGCCCTAAACCAAATTTTATACATTCTTTCCTCTTGATATTAGCGCTTTCGAACGTTCGTTAATTGCCAAAGTATCAGACTCGTGTAGACCTTTTAAATTAGGATTAATAAATTCAATAAGTGACTTAGTTAACGCTTCCATATTAATTTATTTTTGTATTTATTTTATTCGACAATATTTATAGAGCAAAATCAAAATAATATTTTCAAATTTGCTCAATATACAAATTTCTCAGTTTCTATTTTTATAAAAATACTGTTGAATTAAAAAAATGAATTATTCAGAATGGATTGGAGCAGTTGGCGTTTTTCTAATTCTAGCAGCCTATGTATTATCCTTGTTCAAAATAACCAATTCAGAAAAACTTCTTTACCTGTTTTTAAATATCATTGGCGCTTCGCTTGCATGTTTAGCCTCTATTCTAATAACCTATTGGCCATTTGTTATCCTTGAGGGAGTCTGGGCGCTAGCCTCCATTGCAATGCTCGTAAAACTTTTTCTAAAGAGAAGCTAAACAAAAGGAATCGACAGAAATCCTATTATTTGCATTATTCTTTCCTTACATTTGCCAAACAACCACTCCAATAGAATTATTTATGAAACATAAATATTTTTTTGCGCAAACTTTTTTTCTTTTCGTTTCATTATTTTTTCTTTCTCCATCATTTGGACAATATTTCAAAAAGACAGATTCTATTCCTGTTAAAGTAAACAACAAATTATTATCGATGCCCTGGTCTGGCGGACTAAACTTTTGTCAGTTCTCTGATATTGATATAAACTTAGATGGAATTAAAGACCTTTTTGTTTTTGACAGAACAGGAATAAAAATTTCTACGTTCATAAATGGAGGCACACCAAACAAAGTCGACTATTACGATTCCTCCTATTACTATGCATACAAATTTCCACACTTGGAAGAGTGGGCTTTGCTTAGAGATTATAACTGCGATGGCAAACAAGATATATTTACGTATGGCTATGGAGGCATAACCGTTTGGAAAAATACTTCTACAGGAAATGCTTTGCAATTTACGTTAGTAACCACTGCCTTAAAATCCACCTACTGTCCTGCATTCTTAAATCTGGCAGTTACTGGAGTTGACATTCCCACCATTGATGATATTGATGGTGATGGCGATCTGGATATTTTAACGTACGATGCCGGAGGCATTAACATGCAATACCACATTAACAAATCTAAAGAATTAGGTTATGGATGTGATAGTTTAATATTTAACATGGACTGCAGCGGTTGCTGGGGGAACTTTCGAGCAAGCATTAGCGGATGTAATATGACTTATGGAGCTTGCAGAATAATGAATCCTGATTCTGTTGAAAGAAAAATTGAACCGCAAGAATTACATTCGGGAAATTGCTCCTTGTGTTTAGATATGGATGGGGATGGCGACAAAGACATTTTACTAGGTCAGTTAGGATGTTGTAATATGGTTATGCTAACTAACGGAGGCAGTAAAACAATTGCAAACATGGTATCAATGGACGATAGCTTCCCTTCCTACGACAACCCTGCTATGTTCTCAAGCTTTCCATGTGGTTATTTCATCGACATAAATAATGATAATAAAAGAGATTTAATAGTTAGCCCAAATGCTCCAAATGTTTCTATAAATAAAGAAAGTATTTGGTATTATTTAAATACCGGCCTTGATAATATCCCAATCTTCAAACGTCAAACCAGAGGACTACTTCAACAAAATATGATTGATGTTGGCGAAGGAGCTGACCCTGTTTTTTTTGATTTTAACAATGATGGCTTAATTGATTTACTTATTTCAAATTATTCTGCTGTTTTAGATTCCTGTATTACTACAAACTCTTACGGAGTTTTAGCATTTCAAAATACCGGAACTTTAAGCTCACCGGTATTTGAGTTGGTGAATAACGATTTTGCAAATTTATCGTCAATACTCTCAAACATAACTAGCAAACACTTAACCTTTGGGGATTTAGATGGCGATGGTGATAAAGATATGTGTGTTGGAGACTTTGACGGATATATCTATTATTTTAAAAACATTGCTACTGCTGGAAATCCAGCAAGCTTTTCCTACTTAGGATTAATTACCGATGTTGGCTCTAGTGGCCCAATAGATGTTGGTAGCTACTCTACCCCACAGTTAATAGATATTGATAGAGATGGTGACTTAGATTTAATAATAGGCGAACGCGCTGGAAACCTCAATTACTATCAAAACATTGGCACACCTTCAGCCCATTCTTACTCTTTAACAACATCCTCTTTTGGCGGTGTTGATGTTATGAAGCCATGCTGCACCGGATATAGTGTTCCTTTTATATATGATAGCCTAGGAAGCTACCGGCTTTTGGTGGGTAGTGAAGCCAGCAGAGTAAACGGGAACAAGATGGGATGGATTTGGAATTATTCTGGAATAGAGGGAAACTTAGCTGGAAATTTTACTCTTTTGGACTCTATGTACCAGAATATTTGGGAAGGCAGCAGAATGACCATTAATGGATCAGATATTAATAATGACGGATCAATAGATATTGTAATTGGAAATTATGCTGGGGGTGTGTCAATTTTTCTAGGAGATACTTCTGCCGTTTCAGTTAACGAAAATGAAATGATTTTTTCAAATTTCACAGCTTATCCAAACCCTGCAATAAACAACATAATTATTTCTTTCTCATCTATTTATGACAAAAAAATTATAGATTTAGAATTATATAATTCAATTGGCAAAAAAGTATTCTCAAAACACCTTTCTGGTCGATTAAATGAAAACCTATATAATATAGATACTTCTGCCTTACCTGGAGGAATCTATTTCTGCAAACTTTCCACCACTCAAACAGGCAATAATTCATCAAAAATAAGCTCTATCACTAAAAAAATAGTGCTAATTAAATAGAAATGCCCTGTTTTTTAGGTAATTTTAATATTTTTTTCAGCTTAATATTTATCATCCTCTTTTTTCTAATTGAATTTCAAAACCCTTTATTTGTTTGAAACCAACTGATAATGAAGTGGAAAGGATATTAACAACCTGTTGAAAAATATTCTAAAATTAGTTATTGGTATCGTAAAATATCTATCTTTGCCGCCCTTCTGAAGTTCATATGTAAATTCATATTCTTCATTGAAGTGGAAATTATTTTGTTTAACACTGAAAAGTAAATAGGAATAAACGTAAAAAAGAAATGCCTACAATACAACAACTGATTCGTAACGGTCGCAGAAAATTTACTCGCAAGAGCAAATCTATTGCACTTGACCGCAGCCCACAACGTAGAGGAGTTTGCATTAAAGTGTACACTACTACTCCTAAAAAACCTAACTCAGCTTTGAGAAAAGTTGCGAAAGTTCGTCTGTCAAACGGAAATGAAGTTATCGCATACATTCCTGGCGAAGGACACAACTTACAAGAACACTCAATTGTTCTTGTGCGTGGTGGCAGGGTAAAAGATTTACCGGGAGTTCGTTACCACATTGTTCGCGGAACACTCGACACTGCCGGTGTTGATTCAATGCGTCAATCTCGATCTAAATACGGAGCAAAAAGACCTAAAGCTGGTGCAGCAAAAGCTGAACCTAAAAAATAATAGTATACAATGAGAAAAGAAAAAGCAAAAAGACGCTACTTATTACCTGACCCAAAATTTCAGGATCCACTTGTAACACGTTTCGTAAATAACTTAATGTTAAGTGGAAAGAAGAATAAAGCTTACGGTATTTTTTACAACACGCTTGACATAGTAGCAGAAAAAACTAAGGAAGATGGACTACTAACTTGGAAAAAAGCTCTTAGCAATGTTACTCCTTCTGTAGAAGTAAAATCTCGCAGAATTGGTGGAGCAAACTATCAGATTCCAGAAGAGGTTCGCCCGGAAAGAAAAATTGCACTAGCTATGAAATGGCTTATCGTTTATGCTAAAGGAAGAAAAGAAAACAGAATGAGCAATGGCCTAGCATCTGAAATTATTGCAGCTGCAAAAATGGAAGGTGGTGCTTGGAAAAAGAAAGAAGACGTTCACCGTATGGCAGAAGCAAACAAAGCATTTTCACACTTCAAGATTAGATAATTACAATGAGCGACTTAAGATATACAAGAAATATTGGTATTGCTGCACACATCGATGCTGGTAAAACAACATGTACCGAGCGTATACTATATTATACTGGCGTTAATCACAAAATTGGTGAAGTTCATGATGGAGCTGCTACCATGGACTGGATGGTACAGGAACAAGAAAGAGGCATAACCATTACTTCTGCTGCTACTACTTGTTTTTGGAAATACCGAGACAACAACTATAAGATCAATATCATTGACACTCCTGGTCACGTAGATTTTACGGTTGAAGTAAATCGCTCTCTTCGTGTATTAGATGGTTTAGTATTCTTATTCTCTGCCGTTGATGGTGTTGAGCCTCAATCTGAAACAAACTGGAGATTAGCAAACAATTATAATGTAACACGTATCTGTTTTGTAAATAAAATGGATCGTGCTGGTGCCGACTTCCTTAATGTATGTAAGCAAGTAAAGGAAATGCTTGGAGGAAACGCAGTTCCTCTTCAACTACCACTAGGTGCAGAATCAAATTTTAGAGGTGTTGTTGATTTAATAAACAACAGAGCTATTGAATGGAATGAAGAAGATAAAGGCATGACTTTTAAAATAGTTGAAATCCCTGCTGATATGGTTGAAGAAACTAATCATTGGAGAGAAAAATTGCTTGAGTCCGTATCAGAATTTGATGATACGATAATGGAAAAGTTTTTTAGTGATCCAACTCAAATAACCGAAGCGGAAGTATTAACTGCTTTACGTAAAGCTTGTTTAGCTGGAAATTTAATTCCTATGGTTTGCGGTTCGGCTTTTAAAAATAAAGGCGTACAAACTATGCTTGATTTGGTAATGGAAATCATGCCATCACCACTTGATAAAGACAATATTAAAGGTATTAACCCAGATACTGAGCAGGAAGTTACTCGTAAGCCTGATGTTAAAGAACCATTTACTGCTCTTGCATTTAAAATTGCTACCGATCCATTCGTAGGACGTTTAGCATTTTTCAGAGTTTATGCTGGAAGGCTTGAGTCTGGATCATATGTATTAAATACTCGCTCTGGACAAAAAGAACGTATTTCTCGAATATTCCAAATGCATGCAAACAAGCAAAACCAGATTCCTTTTATAGAAGCTGGAGATATTGGTGCTGCCGTTGGATTTAAAGACATTAAAACTGGCGACACGCTATGTGATGAGAAGCATCCAATTGTATTGGAAGCGATGAACTTCCCAGAGCCCGTAATAGGTATTGCTATTGAACCAAAAACTCAAGCCGATCTTGATAAATTAGGTAACTCTTTAGCAAAACTTGCCGAAGAAGATCCAACCTTCCGCGTTAAAACGGATGAAGAGTCCAGCCAAACCATTATTAGCGGAATGGGAGAACTTCACCTAGAAATTATTGTTGACCGCTTAAAGCGCGAATTTAAAGTTGAAGTGAATCAAGGAGCTCCTCAGGTAAACTATAAAGAATCAATTAATGCTTCTATAGAACATCGTGAAGTATATAAAAAGCAGACTGGTGGACGCGGTAAGTTTGCAGATATTAAATTCATCGTATCCCCTGTAGATGCGGACTTTGTTATTAATGAAAAAAATGGCGGGTTACAATATGTTAATGAAGTAACTGGTGGAAATATTCCACGTGAATTTATTCCTGCAATTGAAAAAGGATTCCGCGCTGCCATGATGAATGGTGTACTTGCAGGATTCCAAGTACAAACAATGAAAATTGTTCTTATTGATGGTTCTTACCACGATGTGGATTCCGATGCATTATCATTTGAGATTTGCGCACGTACTGCTTTCCGTGAATCATTACCAAAAGCAAAGCCTGTTCTACTTGAGCCAATCATGAAAATAGAAGTAATTACTCCTGAGCAATATATGGGAGATGTGGTTGGTGACCTAAACAGAAGAAGAGGTCTTATTGAAGGAATGGACAGCAAAGGAAACGCACAAGTAATTAAAGCAAAAGTTCCTCTAGGGGAAATGTTTGGATATGTTACGCAATTAAGAACACTTACATCAGGTCGTGCAACTTCTACAATGGAATTTTCTCACTATGCAGAAACTCCTAGAAATATTGCAGAAGATGTAATTGCAAAAGCAAAAGGTAAAAAAGCAGAAAAAGTTTAATAATATTACTATGAGCCAGCAGAAAATTCGCATCAAACTAAAATCTTACGATCACCACTTAGTGGATAAGTCGGCAGAAAAAATTGTAAAGACTGCAAAGTCTACTGGTGCTGTTGTAAGTGGACCAATTCCACTTCCTACAAACAAACGCATCTATACTGTGTTGCGCTCCCCTCACGTAAATAAAAAAGCACGTGAGCAGTTTCAGCTTTGTACTTACAAACGCTTGTTAGACATCTACAGCTCTAGCGCAAAAACTATTGATGCGTTGAGCAAATTGGAATTACCTAGTGGTGTTGAGGTTGAAATTAAAGTTTAACTTTTGCTTGTAAAAATTAGAAAAATAGATTTTAGATTAAATAAAATTAAATAAAATGTCAGGAATTCTAGGAAAAAAATTAGGCATGACAAACATGTTTGACAGCAAAGGCAGATACATTGCATGTACTGTTATTGAAGCTGGCCCTTGTGTTGTTACTCAAGTAAAAACTCTTGAGAAAGACGGATATAGCTCAGTTCAACTTGGATTTGGCGAAAGAAAAGAAAAGCACACTTCTCTTCCTCGCATGGGACACTTCAAAAAAGCTGGAGTAGCGCCTCAAAGAAAAATTGTTGAATTCAGAGATTTTCAAGGAGAGAAAAAAGCTGGTGATGTTGTTACACTTGATATATTTTCTGAAGGAGAATATGTAGATATTGTTGGCACCTCTAAAGGAAAAGGATTTCAAGGGGTTGTTAAAAGACACCACTTTAGTGGAGTTGGCGGACAGCAACACGGACAGCATGATAGGGCTCGTGCACCTGGATCACTAGGAGCATCTTCTTACCCAGCTCGTGTATTCAAAGGAATGCGCATGGCAGGAAGAATGGGTGGCGACAAAGTAAAAGCTAGAAACTTGGAAGTAATGAAACTTTTAAAGGATAAAAATATTTTAGTTGTTAAAGGCTCTGTTCCTGGCGCAGCTGGAAGTTTTGTAATCATTCAAAAATAATTGTTGAAATAATAATAGCAATGGACATAGCAGTTTACAACATCAAAGGAAATAAAACGAAACGTACTGTTTCGCTTAACGATTCTATATTCAATGCAGAATCAAACGATCACGCTATCTATCTTGACGTAAAGCAATACTTAGCTCATCAGAGACAAGGAACTTCTAAGTCTAAGCAGCGTAACGAAATACACGGCAGTACCAGAAAGCTACATAAACAAAAAGGAACTGGTGGCGCTCGTAAAGGAAGTATCAAAAACCCTCTATTCCGTGGAGGAGGAAGGATTTTTGGACCACAGCCTAGAGATTATACTTTTAAAGTAAACAAGAAAACAAAAATTGTTGCTCGTATCAGCGCGTTAACTCAAAAAGCAAAAAATAATTCAATTACTATTTTAGAAGATTTCAACTTTGAAAGTCCTAAAACAAAAAACTATTCTGAGATGCTCAGCAACTTGGAATTAAAAGGAAAGAAAACATTACTTGTTATCCACGACAATGATAAAAACATTGTTCTGTCAGCGCGTAATCTTAAATCAGCAAAAGTTAGCTCTGTAAATTCATTAAACACCTATGACATAATGAATGCGAATAACTTGCTTATTTCAGAGAGCTCTATTAAAGAAATTGAAAATATTTTATTGAATACTAACACTACTGAATCATGAGCATTTACGTAAAACCAATAATTACAGAAAAGTTTTCTGCTATGGCAGAAAAAGGTAAATACGCCTTTGTTGTTGAGCCTACTGCAAATAAAGTAGAAATCAAGAAAGCAATTGAAAAAGCATATAGTGTTACGGTTGAGTCTGTAAACACTATGAAATATATCGGAAAAGTAAAATTCAGATATACGCAAACTAAAATAATGACCGGCTTAGTAAAAAAAGCTAAGAAAGCAGTTGTAAAACTTAAAAAAGGTGATACAATTGATTTCTACGGAAATATTTAATTTAATAAAGAGACACAATGGGAGTTAAAAGATTCAGACCACTTACACCGGGTCAACGCCACAAAGTAGCGAACGACAATAAGGACATTACTGCACATGTTCCGGAAAAATCATTGATACGTTCTGCCAAAAGAAGCGGTGGAAGAAATCATACCGGAAAAATGACTATGCGCTATATTGGTGGTGGCCACAAAAGACGTTACCGAATTATCGATTTCAAAAGAGATAAGCAAGACATTCCTGGAACTGTAAAGACTATTGAATACGATCCAATGAGAACAGGTCGTATTGCATTAATCCACTACAAAGATGGAGAAAAGAGATACATTTTAGCGCCACAAGGATTACAAGTGGGTCAAATAATATTAGCTGGAAAAAACGTTGCTCCAAATGTTGGAAACGCTATGCCATTAATCAACATTCCTCTTGGTACTATCGTTCACAATGTAGAGTTAAACCCAGGTCAAGGTGGAAAATTTATCCGCAGCGCTGGAACATACGCTCAACTGAATGCTAAAGAAGGAAAATTTGCAGTATTGAAAATGCCTTCTGGCGAAACACGCATGGTACACTCTGCTTGTATGGCAACTGTAGGTTCTGTTTCTAATACAGACCACATTCTTGAAGTACACGGAAAAGCAGGTCGTATTCGTTGGTTTGGAAGAAGACCCCGTACTCGTCCGGTTGTAATGAATCCAGTGGATCATCCAATGGGTGGTGGTGAAGGAAAATCATCTGGAGGTCAGCCACGCTCACGTACTGGTAAAGGATTGAGAGGTCAAAAAACTAGAAACAGGACTAAAAAGTCAAACCGATATATTATTGAAAAAAGAACAATAGGATACGGTTCTAAAAAATAACAATCTATAAATACTAAAAATGGCTCGTTCGTTAAAAAAAGGATTTTTCGTTGATTTCAAACTTAACAAGAAAGTTCAGGAAATCGTAGAAGGAAAAAAGAAATATGTTATTAAAACCTGGTCTCGTAGATCAATGATTTCTCCGGAGTTCGTTGGACTAACGTTTGCCGTTCATAATGGCAATAAATTTATTCCAGTATATGTAACCGAAAACATGGTAGGTCATCGCTTAGGTGAGTTCTCGCCTACTCGCACGTACAGAGGTCATATGGGTCACGTAAAAGCTGATGCTTCACCTGCAAAAAAATAATTTAATTAAGATAAATAATACTAAAGAAAATGGGAGTTCGTAAACGAGAAATGGCAGACGCAAGAAAGGAAGCAAATAAGACCACTTATTTTGCTAAGTTGAATAACTACCCTACTTCGCCTAGAAAAATGCGTCTGCTTGCTGATTTAATTCGCAGCAAACCTGTAGAGCATGCATTGAATGTGTTACGTTTTCACGCACAACATTCTTCTACTCCTCTTTCTAAGCTTATTGTTTCTGCTGTTAAAAACTACGAAGCAAAAACAGGACTTAGAGCAGAAGATAGCACTTTGTATGTAAAAGAAATTAAAGTAGATGTTGGAGCTACCCTAAAGCGCTTCCAACCTGCTCCTCAAGGTAGAGCATATAGAATTCGTAAGCGTTCAAATCACGTAACCGTTATATTAGATACATTAAAAGAAGATCAAAAATAAAAAACTGAATGGGACAAAAAGCAAATCCAATTGGTAGTAGACTAGGCATCATCCGCGGATGGGAATCCGCATGGTTTGGTGGTAAACATTATGGTGATAAACTTTTTGAAGATGAGCAAATACGCAAGTATTTGAATGCTCGTTTGCAAAAAAGCAGTATCTCTCGTATTGTAATTGAGCGTACTCAAAAACTAGTAACTGTTACTATTCACACGGCTCGTCCAGGTATTATTATTGGAAAAGGCGGTCAAGAAGTTGACAAACTAAAAGAAGAATTAAAAAAGATTACCAATAAAGATATTCAGATAAATATTTTTGAAGTAAAACGTCCGGAAATAGATGCTCGTATTGTTGCTGATAGTATTGCTCGTCAAATTGAAGCGAGAATATCTCACAAGCGTTGTATTAAAATGGCTATTGCCTCTGCAATGAGAATGGGCGCTGAAGGAATTAAAGTTCGAGCTGGCGGTCGTTTAGGAGGTGCAGAGATTGCTCGTAGTGAGGAATTCAAAGAAGGCAGAACTCCACTTCATACGTTCCGAGCAGATATCGATTACGCTAACACGGAGGCTCATACTTCCATGGGTAGAATTGGAATAAAAGTTTGGATTTGTCGTGGCGAAGTTTTTGGAAAGCGCGATTTATCCCCTAACATTACTGATAGTAGAGAAAAAAAGAGAGGAAAACGAAGAGAAGGTGGAGATCACCCTCGTGGAGATAGAAGAGATAACCGTGGTGGTGGTGGAAGAGACAATAGAAGATAATTAATTTTTAAGTTAAACATTAAATACTGAACTAACGTGTTACAGCCAAAGAAAACAAAATACAGAAAAATGCATAAAATGGTTCCTAGCGGAAACGCAAAAAGAGGTTCCACTTTAGCATTTGGATCTTTTGGAATTAAAGCAATGGAAACTGTTTGGATTACATCTAGGCAGATAGAAGCAGCCCGTGTAGCTCTTACTCGTCATCTAGGCAGAGAAGCTAAAGTATGGATTCGCATATTTCCAGATAAGCCTGTTACAAAAAAATCTCCAGGTACTCGTATGGGTAAAGGAAAAGGTAATCCAGAATATTGGGTGGCTGTTGTAAAAGCAGGTCGCGTAATGTTTGAAACAGAGGGATCGTCATTGGAAGATGCTAAAGAAGCATTCAGACTTACAGGCGACAAGCTACCATGTCTTTCAAAGTTTATGGTGCGAAATGATTATCAATCATAAGATTTAGATTTTAACAACGAATAAAATGAAAAAAGCAGATTTATCACAAGTAGCAATAACCGAACTTAAAGACAAGCTTAAGGATGAAAGAAATAGTTTGGATAAAATGTGTTTTACACATACTATCTCTCCGGTTGAAAATCCTAAGCGAATCCCGCTTGCAAAAAAAACTGTTGCACGTTTATTAACTGAAATCAGAAAGCGAGAACTTGCTGAAACAAAAAAATAATTATTCGACAGAATATATTTCGGAACTAAAAAAATACAAAATGGAAAGAGCAACAAATAGAAAAGAAAAAACCGGTCTTGTTACAAGTAACAAAATGGCTAAGACCATCGTAGTTTCTGTAGAAAGACAAATTATGCACTCTAAATATGGCAAGTACATTAAACGTACTAGCAAATTTATGGCTCACGATGAAAAAAACGAATCCAATATTGGAGATACCGTTCGCATAGTAGAAACCAGACCCTTAAGTAAAAATAAGTGCTGGAGATTAGAGGAAGTAATTGAAAAAGCTAAATAATATTTAATACTAGAAATAGCTATGATACAGCAAGAATCAAGATTAGTTTGTGCCGATAACAGCGGAGCCAAAGAAGTGCTTTGCATCCGCATATTAGGTAGCTCAAAAGGCTCTGCCGGTGTTGGAGATAAAATTGTGGTAGCTATAAAAAAAGCAATCCCTGCAGGAGGAGTAAAAGAACATACCGTTCATAAAGCGGTAATAGTTAGAACAAAAAAAGAAATTAGAAGACCGGATGGATCTTACATTCGTTTTGACGACAACGCAGCTGTTCTACTATCCGAAACTGATGAGTTAAAAGGAACTCGCATTTTTGGACCTGTTGCAAGAGAGTTGAGAGAAAAACAATACATGAAAATAATTTCACTAGCACCCGAAGTGCTTTAATATTTGAATACGTCATGGCTAAATTAAAAATTAAAAAAGGAGATATTGTTAAAGTAATTGCCGGAGATGATAAAGGCAAGCAAGGCAGAATATTGTCTGTTAACAAAGTTACATTCCGTGCAATTGTTGAAGGAATAAATATGGCTACCAGACATACTAAACCTACAGCAAAAAATACAAAAGGCGGAATTATACACCAAGAAGCATCTGTGCATATTTCTAATTTAAAACTGGTAGATGCGCAAGGAAATGCTACTCGTGTAGGTAAAAAGCTAGATGAGGCTACAAATAAAATGGCTCGTTACTCCAAAAAATCTGGAGAAATAATTAAATAATAACTGACAAATAGTTGCAATAATGGCAAAGCAAGAAGATAAAAAAGGAAAGAAAGCAAGTTCAAAAGAAGCTGCTTCAGAAAGTGGAACCAAAAAATCTTTTGTAAAGATGGCTGGTTATGTTCCCCGTCTTAAAACAAAATACAAAAAAGAGATCGTTACATCTTTGATGAAGCAATTTAGTTTTAAGACACCTATGCGTGCTCCATATCTAAAGAAGATTGCTATTAACCAAGGTGTTGGTGATGCAGTATCTGACAGAAAAATTATGGATAGTGCTTTAACAGAAATGACAACCATTACTGGTCAAAAGCCTGTTGCTACACTAGCTAAAAAAGATATTTCGAATTTTAAACTTAGAAAAGGTGTTGCTGTAGGTGTAAAAGTTACGCTAAGAGCAGACATGATGTATGAATTCTTAGATCGTTTTATTGCTACTGCCCTACCTCGTATCAGAGATTTTAAAGGTATCAGCAAAAAAGGATTTGATGGTAGAGGTAATTACACTCTTGGAATTCAGGAACAAATTATTTTTCCGGAAATTGATATCGACAAAGTAAATAAAGTACGTGGCATGGATATCACCTTTGTTACAAGTGCTAGAAACAACGAAGAAGCGATGGCACTTTTAAAAGAATTTGGAATGCCGTTTAAAAAAGAAGAAGATGAAAATCCTACTGGACAAGACATGAGCTATATTTCATCCGTTGCAAAAAAAGACTAAAGAAAATAAATAAAATAAAACATGGCCAAAGAATCCATTAAAGCAAGACAAAGAAAACGCGAAAAGTTAGTTGACAAGTATGCTGAAAAGCGTGCTGCACTAAAAAAAGCTGGTGACTACATTGGCTTAAGCAGATTGCCTCGTAATTCTTCCAAAGTAAGATTACGCAACAGATGCAAAATGACAGGCAGAGCACGTGCCTACTCTCGTCAGTTTGGAGTTTCTCGTTTGGTATTTAGAGAATGGGCATTAAACGGTAAAATTCCTGGTGTAACTAAAGCAAGTTGGTAATAAAATATTTAAACTACAATTAATACTTAGAAAATAAAGATGGATACAATTGGCGATTTTTTAACAAGAGTACGTAACGCAATAAAAGCGAATCACAAAGTAGTAGAAATTCCAGCTTCTGGTTTAAAGAAGGAGATTACTCGCATACTTAAAGAAAAAGGGTTTATTCTAGATTATAAGATTGAAACAAATCCTGTGCAAGACAATATAAAAATTGCTTTAAAATATCATCCAGCTACAAAGATTTCTGCAATCAGAAAAATTCAAAGAATCAGCCGCCCTGGTTTAAGAAAATTTGTTCCACTAGAAAAAATGCCGCGCGTATTAAGTGGGCTTGGCGTTGCAATCATTTCTACTTCTAAAGGGGTAATGACGGATAAAGAAGCTAAAAAGATGAATGTTGGTGGTGAAGTAATTTGTTACGTTTATTAATTAAAAATACAAGAAGCTATGTCACGAATAGGAAAACAACCAATCACTATCCCACAAGGGGTAACTGTTACTGTTAATAAAAGTACTGTAACCGTAAAAGGTAAAATTGGAGAGCTAACACAAACAATTGATCCGGATATTACTGTTAAAGTTCAGGATAACAACATTATTCTGGAGCGTCCTACAGATCAAAAGCGCCATAAAGCTATGCATGGCATGTACCGCTCTCTGATTGCTAATATGGTTAAAGGAACTAATGAAGGTTATACTATTACTCAAGAAGTAGTTGGTGTAGGTTATAAAGCTTCTCACAAAGGTCAAGTACTTGACTTAGTAGTTGGATACTCTCACCACGTGATTTTTGAATTACCAAAAGAAATTAAACTAGAAACTGAAACTAAAAAAGGTAGCAACCCTAGCATAAAACTTGTTTGTGCAGACAAACAATTGGTAGGTCAGGTTGCGGCTAAAATTAGATCGGTACGTGCACCAGAACCATACAAAGGAAAAGGTATCAAGTTTGCTGGTGAACAATTAAGAAGAAAAGCAGGAAAAGCAGCAGCATCTGCAGCAAAATAATATATTAAAAAGATAGCGTCATGAATTATAAAGGATTAAGAAGGATTAAAATCAAAAAAAAGATCCGCGGAAAATTTTCTGGAGATAGCAAAAGGCCTCGCCTTTCTGTTTTCAGAAGCAACAGCGAAATTTATGCTCAATTAATTGACGATGCTACAGGCAAAACACTACTTGCTTGCTCTAGCACTGAAAAAGAATTAGCTAAAGAAAAAGCTAAGACTAAAACTGACAAAGCTAAAATTGTAGGCTCTACCCTAGCTAAGAAAGCTGTTGAAAAAGGAATTCAAGAAGTTGTTTTTGACAGAAATGGTTTTTTATACCACGGAAGAGTAAAAGCATTAGCAGATGCAGCACGAGAAAACGGATTAAAGTTTTAATTAAAAAAATATATAATGGCAAAAGAAACAGTAAAGCGAGTTAAATCTAGCGAAATCGAATTAAAAGACCGCTTAGTAGGAATACAACGTGTTGTTAAAACTACCAAAGGTGGAAGAACATTTAGTTTTTCTGCAATTGTTGTAGTTGGAAACAGCAAAGGTGTTGTTGGTTACGGTTTAGGAAAATCTCGTGAAGTTACAGCAGCTATAGCTAAAGGTATAGATGATGCAAAGAAAAACTTGGTTAAAGTTCCTCTTCTTAAAGGAACTATCCCCCATTTACAATATGGTAAGTTTGGTGGATCACGTGTGTTTTTAAAACCTGCCTCTCACGGTACTGGAGTAATTGCTGGTGGAGCAATGCGTGCCGTATTAGAAAGTGCAGGAGTTACAGATGTACTTGCTAAATCTCAAGGTTCGTCAAACCCACACAATGTGGTAAAAGCTACGATGGATGCTCTATTAAAATTAAGAGATCCAATTACGGTAGCACAAAACCGTGGCGTATCATTAAAAAAAGTATTTGAAGGATAAAAAATAAACTACACTCCTGTTTTATTGCAGGAGTGAAAAGAAAAATATAAAATGGAATTACATAATTTAAAACCCGCAAAAGGCTCTGTTAGAGGAAAAGGAAAACGCGTAGGTCGTGGTCAAGGTTCAGGCAGAGGTGGTACTTCTACACGTGGTAACAAAGGACAACAGTCTAACAGTGGATATAATCGTAAGCGTGCACACGAAGGAGGACAAATGCCTATTCAAAGACGTCTTCCTAAGTTTGGCTTCACCAATATATTTAGAAAAGAATACCAAGGAGTAAACATCAATACACTTCAGCGCTTAGCTGACGAAAAGAAAATTAAATCTTTTGACATTGAAACTTTTATTGCTCACGGTTTAATTTCTAAGTCTGAGAAAGTTAAAATTCTTGGGTTTGGAGAACTGAAAGCTAAGTTGGATATTAAAGCACACGCTTTCTCTGCAACTGCAAAGTCTGCTATTGAAGCTTGTGGCGGAAAAACAGAAATAGTTAAATCTTAATCTCGAGCATGAGGAATTTGATTCAGACCATAAAAAATATTTTTTCGATAGAGGATCTTCGATTCAGAATTCTCTACACGCTTGGATTTATACTTATTTACCGCTTAGGTTCATACGTTGTATTACCTGGCGTAAACACACAAGCACTTCTTGCTAAAGGTGAAGCAGAAGGATTAGCTTCTCTTATCAATATGTTTGCAGGCGGAGCCTTTTCTCGCGCTTCCGTATTTGCACTTGGAATTATGCCTTACATCTCTGCTTCTATCGTAGTGCAGCTTTTAAGTATGGCCTTCCCTTACTTTCAGCGTATGCAAAAAGAAGGCGAAAGCGGTCGTAGAAAAATAAATCAATACACTCGTTTATTAACCATCATCATTACTGCATTACAAGCGCCTGGCTTTATTACTACTCAACTTACCAATTATGCTGGCGTAGTTATTGACCCTTCTCGCTTGTGGTGGATTACTACAGTTACCATCCTGGTTGCGGGAACAATTTTTGTAATGTGGTTGGGTGAAAGAATTACCGACCGTGGATTAGGAAATGGAATTTCACTACTTATCATGATTGGAATCGTTGCAGATTTACCGTTTGCATTTATATCTGAATTTGCTTCCCGTATGGAAAATAAAGGTGGCGGACTTATCATCATGCTACTTGAACTAGTTTTCTTATTATTTGTAATTATTAGCTCCATCCTACTTGTACAAGGAACACGAAAAATACCAGTACAGTTTGCTAAAAAGATTGTTGGAAACAGACAATACGGTGGTGTTAGACAATACATTCCATTAAAAGTAAATGCTGCGGGAGTTATGCCAATCATTTTTGCACAAGCAATTATGTTTATTCCTATTACACTTGCCGGCTTTGCATCATCAGATAAATTAAGTGGAGTTATCGGTACATTATCAAATCATAATGGATTTGTATACAATTTAATATTTGCGCTACTTATTATCATCTTCACCTACTTCTATACTGCTATCATGGTTAATCCAACCCAAATGGCAGATGATATGAAACGTAATGGCGGTTTTATCCCAGGCATAAAACCAGGAAAGAAAACTGCAGAGTTCATAGACGATATTATGTCAAAAATAACTTTGCCAGGCTCATTATTTTTATCAGTAGTAGCTGTAATGCCTGCACTTTCTGTAGCATTCTTTGGAGTGAACGATCAGTTCTCTAGGTTTTTCGGAGGCACGTCCCTACTCATTTTAGTAGGCGTTATGCTAGATACCTTACAACAAATTGAAAGTCATTTATTGATGAGACATTACGATGGATTAATGAAAACAGGAAGAATAAAAGGAAGATCTTCCATGAGTATGGCTTCGGCATGAGTAAAATATATTTAAAAACGGATGAAGAAATAGAACTGATTCGCGAAAGTTGTTTGTTAGTATCAAGAACAATTGCAGAAACAGGAAAATATATACGAGAAGGAATAAGTACAATAGAATTAGATAAGATTGCAGAGGAATTTATACGAGATCATGGAGCTAAGCCAGCTTTTAAAGGCTACAGGAAAGAAGAAAGTGTTTTTGATTATACGCTGTGTGTTTCGGTAAATGAACAAGTGGTTCATGGAGTACCCGGCAAATATGTTCTTAAAAATGGTGATATAGTATCGGTAGATTGCGGAGTTCTAAAAAATGAATTCTTTGGCGACTCTGCTTACACCTTTGCAGTTGGTGAAATCTCGGAAGAGAAAAAACAACTAATGAGGGTAACAAAAGAATCGCTGTACAAAGCAATTGAAAATGCAGTTGTAGGAAAACGCATCGGTGATATAAGCAATGCCGTAGAGCAGCACGTTAGCCAGTTTGGTTACGGAATTGTTCGCGAGTTGGTTGGTCACGGAATAGGAAAAAACCTGCACGAAGCTCCTGAAGTACCTAACTACGGTAAAAAAGGTAGCGGCATACGGTTGGAAGCAGGGTTAGTTATTGCCATTGAGCCAATGATTAACCTTGGGAAACGACACGTTAGTATTGAAAATGACGGATGGACTATATCAACAGTTGATAAAAAACCATCGGCCCATTTTGAACATACGATAGCAGTAAAGAAAGATAAAGTAGATATTTTAACAACGTTTGATTATATAGAACAGGAAATAAATTTTAAAAAAGAAGCAGTATAAAAGAATTATGGCAAAGCAATCATTAATTGAACAAGATGGAACAATTACAGAAGCGCTTTCTAATGCCATGTTTCGAGTAGAACTAGAAAACGGACATATCATAACAGCACATATATCAGGAAAAATGAGAATGCATTATATCAAGCTTCTCCCCGGTGATAAAGTGCGGTTGGAAATGTCGCCATATGATTTAACAAAAGGAAGAATAACTTTTAGATACAAATAATATGAAAATCAGAACGTCCATTAAGAAGCGCAGCGTAGACTGCAAGATTGTACGCAGGAAAGGTCGCCTGTATGTAATCAACAAAAAGGTACCAAAACATAAACAACGTCAAGGTTAATTTTAAAACAATAAATAAATATGGCACGTATATCCGGAGTTGATCTTCCAAAAGCAAAACGAGGCGAAATTGGCTTAACCTACATTTATGGTATAGGACAAAGCACAGCAAGAAAAATTCTTAAACAAGCTGGTGTGAGCTTAGATAAAAAAGTTCAGGACTGGAACGATGATGATCTTAACAAAATTCGTGGATTCATCACTGATAAGCTTAAAGTAGAAGGTGCATTGCGCTCTGAAACACAATTAAACATCAAGCGTCTAATTGATATTGGCAGTTACCGTGGTGGCCGTCACAAAAAAGGAGCGCCAGTACGTGGACAGCGTACTCGTTCAAATGCTCGTACTAGAAAGGGTAAGAGAAAAACAATAGCAGGTAAAAAACTAGCACCTTCTAAAGGATAATAAATAGCTTGGAGCATTAACAACTCCATTAAAATAAAAAAATAAATGGCTGAAGAAAACAAAGCACAAGGACAATCGGCAGAAGAGTCAAAAAAGCCTTCCAAGTCGAAAAAAAGAACTGTAAAAGTTGATGCAATTGGCGAAGCGCACATTCATGCTGCTTTCAACAACATCATCATTACACTCACCAACCTAAAAGGACAAACCATTGCATGGTCGTCTGCAGGCAAAATGGGATTTAGAGGATCTAAGAAAAATACTCCCTATGCTGCACAAATGGCATCATCGGATTGCGCAAGAGTTGCTTACGATGCAGGCTTGAGAAAAGTAAAGGTATTTATCAAAGGCCCAGGCGGAGGAAGAGAATCTGCTATGCGTGCTTTGTATACCAACAAGATTGAGATCACTGAAATAATTGACCTCACTCCTATTCCACATAACGGATGCCGCCCTCCTAAAAAACGTAGGGTTTAATAAATTAGAAAAAATAAATTTTATATAATTATATACGATGGCTAGATACACAGGACCAAAATTAAGAATCTCAAGAAAATTTGGAGAGCCCATACTTGGTGGTGGAAAAACTTTAGAAAAGAAGCCTTACCCACCAGGCATGCATGGCAATACCAAACGTAGAGCTAAAAAATCAGAATATGCTGTACAGCTTTCTGAAAAACAAAAAGCAAAATATACCTATGGTGTGTTAGAGCGTCAGTTCGAAAACACATTCCATCGTGCGGCAAGACAAAAAGGTGTAACGGGCGAAGCTTTGTTACAAATTTTAGAGAGCCGTTTAGATAACGTAGTATATAGAATGGGCATTGCTCCTACTCGTAGAGCAGCTCGCCAGTTTGTATCACACAAGCATATTACTGTGAATGGTGATATCACTAACATCCCCTCTTTTACTGTTAAAGTAGGAGATATTATTGGCATCAGAGAACGTTCAAAGGACATGGATCCTATCAGAAGCTCCTTAGCATCTAGCAGCGCAGTTTACCAGTGGCTGGAGTTTGACAAGAATTTAATGCAAGGCAGATTTTTGGCGATTCCCGAAAGAACACAAATCCCTGAGAACATTAAAGAGCAACTAATTGTGGAATTGTACTCGAAATAATCTATACATATATAACAAGAACCTTAAACTAAAAAACATATACCATGGCAATATTAGCATTTCAGAAACCAGACAAAGTGATTATGATTCACTCTACTGACACAGATGGACAGTTTGAGTTTCGCCCTTTGGAGCCGGGATACGGTGTAACTGTTGGTAATTCTCTTCGCAGAATTCTTCTTTCTTCATTAGAAGGTCATGCAATTACTGGCATTCGAATTGAAGGCGTTGAACATGAATTCTCCACTATCAAAGGTATTGTAGAAGATGTTACAGAAATCGTTCTTAACCTAAAACAAGTTCGCTTTAAAAAGCAAATTGATGGGGTTGATAATGAAAAAGTAACTATCGCTTTAGGCGGAAAAGATCACTTTACTGCTGGTGATATCGGAAAAGCTACCTCAGCATTTCAGGTATTGAATCCAGATCATGTTATCTGCACCATAGATAGCAATGTAAAAGTAAAGTTTGAAATTACGATTGACAAAGGTCGTGGGTATGTTCCTGCAGAAGAGAACAAAGCCATCAACAGCCCTGTGGGATATATTCCTATTGATGCCATCTTCACTCCTATCCGTCATGTGAAATATACGATTGAAAATTTTCGTGTTGAACAAAAAACGGATTATGAAAAATTAATTATTGACATTAAGAGTGATGGAAGCATCCATCCTAAAGAAGCTTTGAAAGAAGCTGCTAAAATATTGATTCATCACTTCATGTTGTTCTCTGATGAGAAAATCACGTTGGATACAGAAGAAAAAGGTAAAGAGCAAGATTTTGATGAGCATGCTTTACACATCCGTCAGTTATTAAAAACTAAATTAGTTGACATGGACCTTTCCGTTCGTGCATTAAATTGTTTGAAAGCTGCCGATGTTGAAACACTAGCTGACTTAGTATCTTACAACAAAATGGATTTATTGAAATTCCGTAACTTCGGAAAAAAATCTCTTTCTGAATTAGAAGAATTGGTTAACACCAAAGGTCTTCATTTTGGAATGGATGTTGCCAAGTACGGTTTCATGAAAGAAAAAATAATGAATTAGTAAATAGTACTTAGTAATTAGTCCTTAGTAAATAGAGAACATCCGAATACACTAGAGACTAGAGACTAGAGACTAGAGACTAGAGACTAGAGACTAGAGACTAGAGACTAGAGACTAAATACTAGATACTAACGACTAACGACTAACGACTAACGACTAACGACTAACGACTAACGACTAGAGACTAAATACTGAATTACCATGAGACACGGAAAAAAAATTAATCATCTTAGCAGAAAGTCACAGCACAGACAGGCCACCTTGTCTAACATGGCTTCTTCGTTGATTATTCACAAGCGTATTAACACTACCCTTGCTAAGGCAAAAGCACTTAAAAAGTATTTTGAGCCTATTATCACGCGCTCTAAAAGTGATACAACACACTCCAGAAGGATGGTGTTCCGTCATTTACAGAATAAAGATGCAGTAATTACTCTATTTAGAGATATTGCACCTAAAGTTGGCGATCGTAAGGGAGGCTACACCAGAATATTAAAAACTGGATTCCGCTTGGGAGATAATGCAAATACTTGCTTTATTGAGCTAGTAGACTTTAATGAGAGCATGTTAGCTGCTAAAACAAGCGATGCTGCTCCTGCTAAGAAAACCAGAAGAAGTCGCGGTAAAAAGGCTGATACTGCTGTAGAAGCTAGTGCTGAGCAACCTGCTGCTGAAGAAACACAAGATACTCCACCTGCTGAAGATAACACAGAAGCACCAAAAAGTGAATAATATCTTAATAAATCCTGAACAATTTCAGGAATAAAAAAGGAAGGATGAAGTATTTTTACTTCATCCTTTTTTTATGCCCATTAATCTGTAAGAAAATAAAAAACGAAATAAGCAAACCTCAAAAAATGAAATACAAAACAAAAAAACCGGCAATACTTCTACTTCAAGATGGAAAAATTTTTCACGGCAAGGCAGCAGGAAAAATTGGAACAACAACAGGGGAACTTTGTTTTAACACCGGTATGACGGGCTACCAGGAAACTTTTACTGATCCCTCCTACTTCGGTCAGCTGTTAATTACCACAAACGTACACATTGGCAATTACGGAATTCACAACAGCGATGTAGAATCGGATGGCGTAAAGATTAGTGGATTGGTTTGTAAGAATTTTAATGTAATGTATTCCAGAAAAGATGCAAGCAAATCCATTCAAGAATATTTTGAAGAAGAAAATGTAGTAGCTATTTCCGATGTAGATACTCGTGCGGTGGTACGATACATACGCAGCAAAGGAGCAATGAATGCAATTGTATCGTCTGAAATTACCGATCTTAAAAAATTAAAAGCTTTGCTTGACAAAGTTCCGGGTATGGAAGGCCTAGAGCTTTCATCTAAAGTATCTACTAAAAAACCTTATACCACCGGCAGCTCATCGGCAAAATATAAAGTTGCAGCTTTAGATTTAGGAGTGAAAAAAAATATTTTACGCTGCTTGAACGAACGCGATTGCTTTGTGCAGGTATTTCCTATGGGCACCTCGGCTACCGAAATATTAAAGTGGAAACCCAATGGAATATTTATTTCGAACGGCCCTGGCGATCCTGCTGCCATGCCACACGTAGTGGATACCGTTTCTGAATTAATTGAAAGCAACTTGCCTGTGTTTGGCATTTGTCTTGGACATCAAATTATTGCACAGGCAAACGGAATAAAAACCTATAAAATGTTTAACGGGCACCGCGGTATAAACCACCCGGTAAAAAATTTAGAAAAAGGAACGTCCGAAATCACATCCCAAAATCATGGCTTTGCCATTGATGAAAAAGATGCTAAGAAAAATAAAAACATTGAAGTATCACACATCAATTTAAACGATGGCACTGTAGAAGGATTACGTATGAAAGGCAGGCCTGTTTTTTGCGTGCAATATCATCCCGAAGCATCTGCTGGACCTCACGACTCCCGCTATTTGTTTGATGAGTTTGTGAACCTAATGGGTGGAAAAAAAAACTCTCCTGCTAAAAAGCAGAAGAGCAAGGCTATTGCATAGCCCATTTTTTTTATAATTACTTAAAGCGTTTCGCTATCATCGGCATTGCCATTTTTTTCTTCTACCGGTAACTCCTCCGTTTCGGTAACTGCGTTGTGATCAACTTCTTTTTCCAGCATAATTTCCCTGCGGTTGGTTTGCAATTCCGACTGAATGGATTTCATTTCGCTCTCTACCTCTCTGCGGGCCTGCTCGCTTTTTTGCTGCGCTTCTCTTGCCTTAGCCAAGTCTTTTTCAAACCTAAGCTGATTGGCTTTGAAAGTGTTTAGCTCTGTATTTAATGCAGAAATTTCTTTCTTAAAAGATTCCAGCGCAGCATCTTTTTCCAATGCTTCCTTGGCAATCTTTGCACGCATCGTTCCATTTTCTAAATTCATGGACTGAATGTCTTTATCCTTTTGCAAGATTAGCTTTTCGCTAGCTACTTTAGTCTTTTCTACTTCGGCTTTTAATGCAGTAAATTCTTTGCTAATTGTTTTAAGCTCTTTATCCTTGGCAGCAACTACCGAATCTTTTTCCGTAAGTCCAAGACTCATTTTAGAATTTAACCCTTCCAACTCACTCTTTAAGGCAGTACGTTCGTTTTCGATGGATAGCATGTTGTTTTTCAAGGCAGAAATTTCCTTGTTAAGCATATCTATATCCCTTTCAAATTGAAGCTTATCCCCTTCTGCTTTGGCAATAACCTTTTTTTGCTCGTTGATTAAGATTTGGTCAATATCTTTTTGCGATGCTTGAACGTCCAGTTCCTTTTTTAAAGAAGTGATGGAATCCTCTTTTGCAAACAATGCATTTTTATGCTTAGCAATTTCTTCTCGCATAGCCGATGCATTCAGCTTTAGCTCCGTGATATGATCGGTGCGGGAAATGATTTCCTGTTTATCCGATGCAAGATCAGATTTTAAGGATTCGATTTTCTTGTTTGCCAAAGCAATTTCTGCGTTAAGAGAATTTAGCTTTGCGTTTAGTGCAACTATTTCGGTGAGCGAAATCATCGCCTTGCGAGATATCGCTTCTAGGTGTGCGCTTTTTTTAAACATCGTTATTGGAATTACTTGTTAATCTTTAGTTTGGTACCTACAGGAACATTTTTCTTTGGATTCAAATTATTATCCTTTGCAATCTGAGTAGCATGGTTTCCGTTTCCATAATACTTTTTTGAAATTCTCCAAAGCGACTCTCCGTTTCTTACCTTATGTATAATAGGGCCTGTTTCTTTCACTTCGGGCTTTGCAACTACTTTTACTTTTTCCTTTACAACCGGTTCGGGCTTTGTTATTTCCTTAACCTCAGCTTTCGCTTCTTCTTTTACTTCTGTTCCTATCTTAACCTCTACATTATCTTTAACCTCCGCATTAGCTTCTTCTACAAACTCTGCAACAGGCTTACTGGCATTAGTTATAGCTAGCGGATCTTGTACATCTTCGGTAGTTTGAGCTACCATTTCCTCTCCATCTTTATTGGTAGCGTGGCCAGAAAAAAAGGATGAGCCCCAGCTAACTAACACAACACCAAAAAAGGCCGATAAAACCAATATGGCTTTTTTCTGCATGTTGCTTGCTTTGTGTACGCTTTCAATATGATCGAAGATTTCGATATCCGAGCCACACTCGGTGCAGGTTTTTGCTGCTTCTTCTAATTCTTGATGATTGCAAATTGGACAACTCATGGTTTTTGTTTTATTTGGTTATTAGGTAAAATTAAGTGAACGCCCGACAAAAAACCAGCGAGCTGCCTCAGGTTTTCAACAGGCAAAAGTGTACAAAAGCACATTTTGGCTCACGATTTTAAATAATTTCTCATTAAAACAAGAAATGCGTATTTTTTTGAAGAACATGACAAAGGTTTCTACCCCAGTCTCCACTTCGGGACTCGGATGAGTTATTTCCGCAGAGTCCTCTGCCGAGAGACTCTGCTTCGACAGAAGGAAATCCATTGCACAGTTTTATAAATTTATTATTAGAATTTTGTAAATGCAATACTATTTGCGGTAGGATGTCTGCTATTCGAAGTGGAAATTCTATTGCTACTTTTTGAAAATCATATTTTATACCTACTTCTTTAAAAAAATCAATTATAAATTGCTCACCAGTAGTTGGTGTCCTATCACATACAAAACAGTATTCACGCTAGTCGGGATTTGAAATCCCGACTAATTAATACTTACTTCTTTTTTTCTGTCTGATTTGGGTTTTGTTGTTTTCCTTTGTTTCCTTGATTTTGTGAATACTGTTTGTTAGTCCCGCTTGTTCCTTTGTTAGCGTTTTGTTGGTTGGACTGATTTTGTTTTGGTGTGATTTTTTTGCTCATTGCTTTTTGTTTTAATGGTTAATTTAATATTTGGATTTAATATTTCTTGAAATTTCTTTTTTCCATTCGTGGTCGCCACCGTCTGGGCGATAGTCGGCTGTGCGTTTGCGTTTTTTATTTTTTAAAGCGTTGGAAAAAATATTTTGAAATTCTTTTTGGTTGGCAAAGGTGGAAGCTTTTTTGCAATTTTTGGCCGTGTGATGGCTTCCTTCGACAAACTCAGGACAGGTGTGTGAATTGCAAATGTGCTTACTCCGCGTGTTGGCTTTTACATTCGTATTCCAATTACTAAAATGTCATCCACTTGCTCTGTTCCTGCTTTCCAATCCTCTATAAAGTTTTCTAAGTGCTGCTCTTGTTCCTGCATTGACTTATGTTGAATGTCTAACAAAATTTGTTTAAACTTTCTGGTCGTTAATTTTTTACTGTCTTTCCCGCTGAAAGTGTCTGCGTAACCGTCAGTGGATAAATAAAAAGTATCACCTTTATTTAATTTTAATTCATGCGTGTCAAAATGCTGGTCGTTTTCTGTGAAACCGCCAATTGCTTTTTTAGTCGCCTTAATTTCTTCCACTTCTGTCTGACCTCTACGAATAATATAGATTGGTCTGTTTGAACCGGCATACTTTACAATACGGTTCACTGTATCTACGGAGCAAAGAGCTATGTCCATACCATCCCGGGTAGATTCATCACTGCTTGATTGTTTTAAAGATTTTTTTATACCATTATTCAACAACGATAATATTTCGCTTGTGTTATTACTTTGCTGAACTGCATCTGTGAGGCGTTCTGAACCAACCATACTCATTAATGCTCCCGGTACTCCATGTCCTGTACAGTCGGCTGCGGCAATACATACAGATTCCTCATTTTTATGGAAGAAATAAAAATCTCCGCTTACAATATCTTTTGGTTTAAAAAGAACAAAGCTTTGAGGGAAAGAAGAAGAAATTTCTTTTTTGTCAGGAAGTATGGCTTGTTGTATTCGTAAAGCATAATTTATACTGTCGGTGATTTCTTTGTTCTTTTCTTCCACTATTTTATTTTGTTCTTCTACCACTTTATTCCTTTCATCTAATTGTTTTGTACGCAATTCCACTTTCTCTTCCAAAACTATTTTTTCTCTTTTCAAATTCCGTTCTCTCCATTTTATAAACCCTCCGATTAATAATAAAGCGCTTACAACATATAAAGCATACATCCACCAGGTTCTCCACCAAGGTGGAAGCACTTTAAATTTATATTCTATTGGTGCGCTCCAAATGCCAAACGGACTTTGTGCTTTTAATTTAAAAGTATAATTTCCTTCATAAATGTTACCGAAAGTTGCCGATGTTTTTTCTGTAAGCGGACTCCAATCCTTGTCGTAACCTTCTAATATGTATTGATAGCGAACCAAAAAATTTCTGCTTGTTTCTATTGCATTAAAATCAAATGTAACGCTGTTGTGTTCGTAAGTCAAAATAAGGTTTTCAGGTAGTGGATACCATTTTGTAATACCATCAAATTTTACATTTCTGAATTTTGTTCGCATTGAATCTCTATCCGCTTCTCCTAATATTTTTCCGAAAGCGTTTACTTCTTCTGTAATGTTCGGTGCTGTGGTGTTGCTATCCAAATTGAACTTTGAACTTTGCATTAAGTTATACCAAACAATATTCTCATCATTTATTTTTACACTTTGAATAAATACAGCTGGCGGATTTGTATTTTTATTTACCGCATTGTAATCAAAACGAACCAATCCTGTTTTGGCCGATCCCGTTGCAATCCAAATTATTCCTTTGCTGTCTTTATACATTGCGTTTTGCCCTGCGTTTACATCTTTTACAGGATAACCCGTTGATGAGTTATAAATTTCAATGTTCGGAGTGTAGTTTTTCAACTCTTCATTGTTCAAACTATTTTGTGAGGGCATATCCTTCTCCCCTCTCCTTTGGAGAGGGGGCGGGGGTGAGGTCTTTGGAGTGAAAGAAACCACCACCCCCACACCAAAGTTTGTTCCTATTACTATGTTCTGTTGTGAGTCAATTACAACTTGTGTTACTACATCATCAGGCAGTCCCTGCGCAGTGGTAAAATTGGTAAAGGATTTAACAAGTTTCCCATTTATTTTTTTAAGGTCTTGTTGTGTTCGTTGAGCAATTGTATCGCCTCTTTCAATTGCCTCAACTCGGTTCCCGTCATACCGGCTAACGCCTCCGCCATCTGTGCCGAACCATAGATTTCCCGTTTTATCTTCCGTGATACTCAAAACAGTATTATTTGCCAGTCCCTGCGCGGTGGTAAAATTGGTAAAGGATTTAACAAGTTTTCCATTTATTTTTTTAAGGTCTTGTTGTGTTCGTTGAGCAATTGTATCGCCTCTTTCAATTGCCTCAACTCGGTTCCCGTCATACCGGCTAACGCCTCCGCCTTGTGTGCCGAACCATAGATTTCCCGTTTTATCCATAATGGCGCAAGCAGTAGCGTCAAGAGCGAGGCCATTGTCGGTGGTGTAATTGGTGAAGAAGGCTGCGCCTTGCGCATCGGCTGCAATTGGTTGTTGAGTTGATGAGTTAATAAGTGAGTGAATGGTCGGGGCCTCAAGTTTAATTATTTTAATTCCGCTTTTTGTTTGGATGCTGTAATTGCCACTGCCTCCAACAGCTGGAATTTTTATTGTGTTGGCCGGAGAAGTTTTTTCTAAAAAAAATTGTTTTGGCTTACTTGTATCCGGCAGGCTGGCTAATACAATTTGTTACGGAGCAATTAAAGAGTCTGCTGTTTTTTCTGTTTTTGAATTCTGTTCGTTGTTTTGTGAACATGAAAAAAGGTTGAGCACAACAGCAATAAAAAAAACTGTTTGAAATAGGGGATTTGTTTTTTTTGTCATTCCTTTTAAAATTTATTTTGATGTAAATATAGGTAAAGCGGGGGAGAATTTTTCATTTGTTTCTATGGTTTTTTGGTATTCAAGAATCGCTTCGCTTATTTGGCTCTTTTAAAAGCTTTGGCCGTGTGATGGCTTCCTTCGACAAACTCAGGACAGGTGTGTGGCTTTTAAATGTGCCAATTGTGTGATGGCAATAATTTTTAAATTTTTGTGCGGTGGAAAAAAATTAAAACACGTTGGGCTGTCGTGTCGGGAAAAAGTCTGCGTGATGGTCGATGTTTATTCCGGTATTGGAGATTTGAGCGATGCTGTGGAAGAAGTTAAACTTGCCAAACAAGGAAAAATTAAATTAAAATCGGCCGAAGCATTATTGGATGAATTATAAAATAGAATCATCCAAAAAGTTTGAGAAAGAATTAAAAAGACTTTCAAGGAAATATCCTTCTCTAAAAAAAAGAATTCCGAGAACTAGTAAGCTCACTTAAATAATCTCCTACACAAGGAACTCCTCTTGGTCATCATTGTTTTAAAATTCGATTAGCTATAGCATCAAAAGGCAAAGGCAAAAGCGGAGGAGCCCGAGTTATCACACACGTATACGTGAAAGGATTTGTTGTTTATCTACTTTCTATTTATGATAAATCAGAAATAGAAAATATTTCCTCGCAAGAGCTAAACGACAGGTTAAAGAGCTTGTAGTTTATTTTTAAAAAATCAGAAAAAAACTTCTTTACGGAAAATCCTACGATGTATCGTAGTTTTTGCTTTATCCATGCCGAACGACATCATTAACTATGTATTTATATAGTCGCTAAACAGTAATTAATGAGTGAGGTTTTTGTTTATTAGCGCGTATTTTGGGGGTCATACGATTCTGCATCAGAATCATTATATTTGTATAATTCCCAATAAGAACAAAAAAGAATATGATTCTGTCAATGAATCTAAAGCGCAATATCCTGCTGAGCAACACCTGAGCAATATTTATAAAACAGTTACTATTTCTTCGATGGAGGAAATGGAAAAAGATAATTATCGGCATTGGCTCAGCTTAAGCCCCGAACAAAGGTTGGCAGAACACTTGCAATTACTCTCCCAAATTTATAAAGATAAAGTTGAAAAAGCAAATGGAATATTGTTCGATAAAATACATTTTCACTAATGAATTTTTTAATTGAGAAACACAAGTCCATCCTTTTAGCACTGCTTGAAGCAAAAGTTAATTTTCTACTTATTGGTGGCTATGCGGTTATATACCATGGTTATGTGAGAACTACTGGCAATATGGATATTTGGCTCCAACCAGACAATAAAAATAAAGAGCGCTTCCTTGCCGTACTCGAAAAACATTTAGAAGATAAAAGCGGAATTGACGAAGTAAACAAATTAGATTTTACAGAGGTAGTTGCTTTTCATATCGGAAGTCCTCCCGAAAAAATTGATTTCCTTACCAAAATGGCCGGTATTAAATATGATGAAGCATTCGAACAGAGAGCATTTTTTCAATTACAAAATAATAAAATTCCTGTGCTGCATCTGAACGATCTAATAGTGAATAAGCTGTTAAGCAACCGACTGAAAGATCAGGCCGATGTAGAAGAACTGCGAAAGATAATACAAACGCGAAAGGAAAAATAAACGCATATCAAAGATGCTTTTCCTTTCAGGCTTTATTTTTCCGATCCAACCCGCAGAGTTCCCTCGAAAAGTATTGCCATTTTATTCCGATATTTGATTAATGCATAAACTAATTATTGTTTTTACCTGCACGCTTTTATGTATTAATTCGTTTTCGCAAAACTTGGATATAGATCTACTCCACTCCATCAACAGCGGCAATTCAAAATCTTGGGACAATACAAATAAAGTTATTACACAAAGCATGACACCGGTAAGCTTAGCGATGCCGGGTGCTTTTTTTATTCATGGCATTTTTTGCAAGGATAGTTTGTCAAAAAGAAATTCCATCGTTATGGGAGCTGGGCTCTTAGCATCTGGCGTAATTGCTGTTGGAATGAAATATGCTTTTAATCGACCTCGCCCTTTTATAACCTATCCACTACTCATCACTAAAAAAAGCGATGCAGGTAGTCCTTCGTTTCCATCGGGACATACATCCTCCGCATTTGCTACGGCAACATCTGTTTCGCTTTGCTATCCTAAATGGTATGTGATTGCTCCCTCTTTTTTATGGGCTAGTGCCGTTGGCTATTCCAGAATGGAACTAGGGGTTCATTATCCTAGCGATGTGCTTGTGGGTGCTATTGTGGGTGCTGGATGTTCTTGGCTGATGTGGAAAGTCAACAAAAAGTTAATAGGTAATAGGAATTAGGAAGTGGGAAGTGGGAATTAGGAATTAGGAACTAAAAGCTAAAAACTAAGAAATGGAAAAGGTATGATGGCTGAGGGCAGATGTAAGATTACAGGTTTAAGACTAAAAGTTGAAGGCCGTTCCCTTCTGCCCTTTGCCTTATAACTTACTCCACTTTTCTACCTTATCTAACCAACGTAATACTTCCTTTCAATTCTTTTTTTACACCGTTGTATAAAACTGCTTTTACAAAAAAGGCAAACGATGCGGAGTTGAGTGGCTTGCCGTTGTGTGTGCCATCCCAACAAAATGTTTTTGTATCGGAAGAGAAAACTGCCTCTCCCCATCGGTTATAAATTTTTATGGAAAAATCTTTTAGGCATTCATCCCAGCCCAGCAAGCATAACTCATCATTTTGTCCATCATCATTGGGCGAAAATGCGTTTGGCAAATAAAAACTTCCTGCATTAGGTTTATTATCGCAACTAACAGGCTGCACAAAAACAGTAACCAACGCAGTATCGGTACAACCGTTAGCATCGGCAACAATTAATGTGTAGGTAGTTGTAATAGCCGGGGATGCAGACGGACTTGTGCAAGTAGTACAGCTTAAACTTCCGGTGGGTGTCCACGAATACGTTCCTCCTCCTGTGCCAACCAGTGTGGTAGAATTTCCGGAAACAATACTTACGCTTGCTCCTGCATTTGCTGTAGGACCCGGTTGTGCAGTAACTACTGTTACTACGGACATAGAACATCCACTTGCATCGGTTACTGTTGCGGTGTAAGATCCGGCAGCCAATCCCGTTGCGGTGGGTGCACTTCCTCCCGTTGGCGACCAACTATAAGTATAAGGTGTTGCGCCTCCACTTCCAACAACGGTTGCTGTTCCGGTGTTTGAGTTGCAACCCGTTTGTGTGTTTGATGCAGTTGCCGAAACCGATGAGGGTTGCGTTACTGTTACCGTTTGAGTTTTTGTACATCCATTGGCATCGGTAACTAAGGCAGAATAATTTCCGGCTGCTAAACCTGTTGCAGTTGCTGCATTTCCTCCCGAAGGCGTCCAGCTATATGTGTAGGCTCCAGTACCTCCAGAAGCAGAAACAGTTGCCGTTCCATTATTACTTCCGCACGATGCCTGCGTAGAAGTTGCTGAAGTAGATATGGCTGTGGGCTGCGTTATGGTTACGGTTTCGGATTGCGTGCATCCGCTTCCGTCTGTTACTTGAATGGTGTACGTTCCGCCTGACAATCCGGATGCTGTTGCGCTGTTTCCACCTGAAGGCAGCCAGCTGTAAGTATAGGGCGCTGTTCCTCCACTAGCAGTAAAAGTTGCGCTGCCGTTGCTTCCTCCAAAACAAGAAATATTATTTTGGCTAGAAGGCGTAACGGTTGCTCCACCAATAGAAGTAACAGATACAGTAGATGTACCGGTACACGAAGTAGCATCGGTAATTGTTACGGTGTATACTCCGGGACTAAGTCCGGAAGCTGATGCATTTGTTCCTCCTGACGGAGACCAAGAATACGTAAAAGGTACTGCTCCGCCCGAAGGAGTAACCGTTGCAGAGCCATTACTTTGCAAACAAGCAGCCGGTGTGGCAGTGATAGTGGATATTATTCCGCCCGAAGTAACTGCAACGGTTAATGTTAGTCCAGTAGGATTACAAGCGTTATCAAATACAGTTACGGAATAATTTCCGGTAGCGAGGCCAGTTGCAATTTGTGTGGTTTGTCCGGATGGGCTCCATGAATAGGAATATGGTGCTGCTCCTCCAGTTGGTGTAACTGTTGCCGAGCCTTGCGCACAAGAGCCTGTGGATGCTACTGTGGCAGAAAAAGAACTACAGGTAGGCAACGTTACATTGAAAGAAGAAACAAATGCCTTACCGCAGGCATACAATAAATTTCCGGGAGCTAGCTGAACATCGTAAATAAAATCAGGAACTACGGTGGTAGCAATCGTAGTAAAGTTAGTGTCAAGCTGAACAATTGATTTTTGTACTCCAGCAAAAATATTATCACATTCATCAACAGCAAGTCCGCCCCACCAAAAAGGAGAAGGGTCTAATACGGCACTATTCATAAACGCTCCGTTACTTTTTCGCCATCTGCGTATGGTAGATCCATCGTAGGTATAAACATATTTTGCACTAACCGCCATGCCATTAAATCCATTAGCGTATGCTGTAGGCGAGGACACACCGCTATTGTTGATATAACCAATGCTGCCTACTTCAATAAAAGCATGATTATCTGGGAGCATGTATGCGCGAGGTAAAATAGTTGCTGCGGGGCCTTTTAAAAAAACGTTGTCCAGCACCGTAGGATAAGCAACAGACTTAGCTGATGCCATATAATAATTTCCTGTATTGTCAATTGCCAATAAAGAAATATCATGCAAATCTGTTGTGGCAGAAAGGACGTTGTAGGCAGTCATTACAGTAAGGTTGGTATCAATAGTTGCCGCTTGAAAAGTTGTTCCACCCGTTCCACCGCCAGCTATTACCATATTCTTAGTACAGTTATTATATTCTATTCTCCACATTTCATTCATCCAAACATTACCTGCATAAATTGCAGTTTGCGTGCCGGCAGAATTAATTTTTAATACCATTGGAACAGGAGGATTATAACCTTCTACAATATAACTGCTGCCCGAAGCACCATCTACCGCAAAATCTCCATACGATGGAGAGATAACTGGTGTTGCCCAAGTAAATACCCATTGCATCACTCCAGCATTATTATATTTTATCTCTTGAAATGGCGTAGCCACAGAGCCTCTGCCACCATACACATAGACATTGCCTTGTAAATCATATTCTACATCGTAGGCAGCGTTGTATCCTAAAAATGTGGGAACGATGGTCCATGGGTCAATGATTACTGTTTTTGATTTATCGTAATCCGACAAATTAAAAGTAACTACATCTCTATCTAATACAAAGGAAGATTTAATGGCAGCTTTATTGTTTTCATAAAAACTTACAGGCGCATGATCAAGGATGGTTTCAGAATATAATTTCAACGAAATATTTCCTTGTGCATCCAGCGATATTTTTTTATCGCCCGTATATTTCATTTTAATAACCGAAACATCTGCTCCTGGATGTAAAACGAATGTGTATTTAATGCCAGGTTTATCTTCCGGAAAGGAGTATTCCAAATCTATATTCGGGTAAATATTTTTGTAAGTAAGCTTTTTATAGGCAGCAGCTTTCAAGGAAGATTTACCTGAATTAAAGCTTAAGATTGAATATGTAAAATAATGATTTTCAATATATTCTGGAATAACTTCACAATTCGTATTTGCGCCTACCCATTCCAAATATGTATGGTGTGGAATCTTACGATAGATTTTTTCTTTCTCTTGCTCTTCCCTATTTTCTTTACCCTTGCGCTTGCTCTCTTTTAACTCAAAATTTGTGTACGTTAATCCTGATGCAGAAAATTCAACATCAATATTTGCTAACGAAGCACCAAAAAGCGTGGCCTTTCCGCTTCGGTTATTCTGCCAATCAAACTGACCTTTATTTTCGATGAATGCCTTATGCTCAAAGGGAGAAACGCTTGTCCAATTACTATTTTGAGCAAAAGCCGAGCTGCATAAAAGCAGAAATAAAATTATAGGTTGCTTGATCATACAGATATATAGACAAATTTAAATAACAAAGCCAAATAATACGCTGATCAAAAATATATTAAACGCTATTCTTAGTTTTTAACAGTAGCACTATTTTCACTTTGATTAAGCAACATCTTTTCAACGAGCGCTTTTAGCTCCGTAATTTGACTTTGTTGTTTTGAGATAGTTTGCTGCTGCTCTTGAATTGCTTTTACCATGGGCATAATAAAATCCACATAACGCAACGTATATACTTCGTGTTCGTTTTTAGGAGTATCTATACCAGGAAAGTTGAATCCGCTTTTTTCCACAGCTTTCTGCACGTCCTGCGCAATAAATCCAATGCGTGTTTCCCTTTCCGCCTCACTAAAATCCATGGCCCTTACCAGCGAATCCGGTGTACCCCATATCTTGTGAAGTTCTCCTGGACGAACGTTATAGATTACGGGTTTTAATTTCATCACGAAGTCTAGACCTACAACATTCTCCTGAATATTTGTTTTAAAGCGAGCATCCGAATAGGCTGTCCAGCCGGCAACAGCAGCGCGCAGACCTCCTGCCGCGATAGAAGTATTACCAACACAAACCTGATTATTACCCGTGCATTGAGCATCCACTATGCCATAACCCAGCATGGTTACATTGGTTCGAGCTACTGTGGGACCTGTTGCTGCACCTATAACAGTGCACTGCGAAAGATCTACTCCATTTGTGCCATAACCTGCTTGCGCTCCCACAGCTGTATTACTACTGCCTGAAGTTGTCCACAAAAGTGCGTTTTCGCCAACAGCTGTGTTACTTAAGCCACCCACATTTGAATTTAATGCTCCTATGCCAAATGCTGAATTATAATTTCCTGTTGTATTCATCATTAATGCCTGCATTCCAAAAGCTGCATTGTTAAGTCCAGAAGTATTTGCTCTTAAAGCACTTTTTCCTACAGCAGTAATTTGAAAACCAGTAGTATTTGAATACAATGCTTGATAACCTACTGCCACATTATCATAGCCAGTAGTGTTTGAAAGCAAGGATTGGTAGCCCACTGCAACGTTACTGTTTCCTGTATTTGCAGAGGCAATGGTGGATCCCCTCAGCGCCTCAAAGCCCACAGCCACATTAGCGTTGGTAAATGCGCCTGGCTGGTCGTTGGCATAAAACATAGCATTAGCGCCAATGGCGGTGGCATTACTTCCTGCTACATTTCTATAAAGCGCCCACCTTCCAATAGCGGTATTGTTGCCTCCCGTGGTGTTCTGCTGCATCGCACTAGCTCCGTTGGCGGTATTGTCGTTTCCTGTGGTGCTATTAAGCGCATTCATTCCGGTGGCTGTATTGCTGTTTCCTAAGATGTTGGCAAGAAGCGCATTCACTCCGGTGGCGGTATTGTTGTATCCTGTGGTGTTTAAATAAAGCGCATACGCTCCGGTGGCGGCATTCTGGTATCCTGTGGTGTTAGACAAAAGCGCACTCGCTCCGGTGGCCATATTGTAATTTCCTGTGGTGCTGTTGTTGCCTGCCTCATAACCAAAAAATGTATTAAACAGTAAATGATCAATTCTGCCTGCTCTTACATTATTCACCCTTATATTAAAAGGTATGTTATCGGTGGTGCCGATAAAATTTGTACCGTCTACCGTACCTGAATTACCTAGTGTAAGCCAGGCAGAACCTGCTGAACCTCCTTTAAGTAGCATCACCCATTTTGCTCCATCCCAATAGTAATACCCAACACCACCGCCTCCTGTTGGTGCCGAATTACTATAGACAAGTAAACTTGTTACCGCTGTACCCGTCAAGGGTGCGTAAGTAGCAACGTTGGTTAAACTTACTCTGGGAATTAACAATCCGGTTGTTGTAGAAGCTATATCTAGCATAGCAGCATTTGCCGAAGCTGTCCCAGTAGTGTTAATAGCAATGTTTTGTGCTTTTAATGTTTGCACAAAAAACATCACTACCGCTAGGCATAAAGCCTCGTTTTTAAAATGTTTCATAAGATAAATATTAAATTAATTCGCTGTAACAAATATAATCAAATACCTCCAGAGAAAACTAAAAAAAATCAATTTACATTACAGCTTTAACTAACTATTTACAAAGAAAAAACATGCTAGCTTTGAGAACTTTTGTATATGAAAAAAAAACTTCTAAAGCACTTATTACTTAGCACCGTGTGCTGTGCTTTTGCAGGACAAATCTTTAGTCAAACGCTTACCCAAACCATTCGAGGAAGCATAAAAGATGCCGATTCAAAATCGCCCATTGAATTAGCGGGCATCAAAATTTTAAATATCGATTCCAATATTTTTGCAATATCCAACTCATCAGGGAACTTTAGGTTAGCCAATGTACCGGTGGGACGACATAACATTAAAGTTTTTTTCGTAGGATACCAAGATGTTTTGCTGCAAAACATAGTTGTCACTTCCGGCAAGGAGGTGATATTAAATATAGAAATGCAAGAGAAATTTTTTGTTGGGCAGGAAGTTGAAATACTAGCTACCAAAGATAAAACCAAAGCAAATAATGAACTGGTTACTAATAGTGCAAGAAATTTTCAACGAGAAGAAACAGAACGCTATGCAGGAAGCCGTGGCGACCCTGCAAAGATGGTTGCTAACTATGCAGGTGTAGCTACAGGTAATGATGCCCGAAACGATATTATAGTTCGTGGAAATTCACCCTTGGGAGTGTTATGGCGCTTAGAAAATACGGACATTCCTAGTCCCAATCATTTTTCCTCTCAAGGAGCTACTGGTGGGCCCGTAAGTATTTTAAACAATAATTTACTGGGAGGAAGCGATTTTTTAACGGGAGCATTTCCTGCTGAATACGGAAATAAAATGGCTGCTGTCTTTGATTTGAAACTCAGAAATGGGAACAATGAAAAAAGAGAATTTACCGGTCAGTTTGGTTTGAATGGTTTAGAAACTGGCTTAGAAGGACCTATTTCTAAAAAAAATGGCAGTTCTTTTTTGCTTAACTACCGATACTCCACATTAAAATTGTTTCAACTTATGGGAATTAGCTTTGGAGTTTCCGGGCTTCCTCAATATCAAGATCTAGCGTTCAAAATGAATTTCCCTACTTCTAAAGCTGGCGTGTTTTCTGTTTGGGGAATTGGAGGCATAAGCAAGTTCTCTTTGCTGGATAGCGAGAAAGACTCATCCGACTGGAGCTTTATTAATGCTGGGGAGGATTTGGTTTTTGGCTCTAAGATGGGCGTACTTGGCATGTCGCATTTATTTTTTTATTCCGATAAAATTTCCGGAAAACTTAGCCTGTCAGTTTCCGGAACACAATTTAATGTTACTATCGACACCTTATCTTTGGATAAAAACCCATATCGCGTGTTTGTAAACGATTCCCGTGATGGGCAGTATTTTGCAAATTACACAGTTACAAATAAAATAAATTCCCATCATTTAATTAAAATAGGAATTACTTATAAAAATAATTTCTTTGACTACCGTTCGTATTATTGGTCAAGAAGAAACAAAAAATACTTAGATCAGTTCAACGATAATAATAATGCTAATAGCATTCAAGCTTTTGCTCATTGGCAATACCGCATAACTGATAAGATCACTTGGAACAACGGAGTGCATTATAACTTATTTGCATTGAGTAAAGCTTGGGCCGTAGAGCCCCGATCAGGATTGCGTTGGCAATTTCTTCCAAAGCATGCATTATCAGGCTCATTTGGAATGCACAGCCAGTCTTTGCCTTTGATATATTACTTCTACACTGCGTATGACTCAACTTCAAACAGCTATGCCCAAACCAACAAAACACTTGACCTTAGTAAAAGCATTCATTATGTTTTAGCCTACGACTATAATTTTGCAAAAGATTTTAGGCTTAAAATAGAAAGCTATTATCAAAACTTATATAATATTCCAATCGAAAAATATTCAAAAAATTCATTTTCAACTATTAATGTAGGGAATGAGTTAAATGGAATCACATTGGTTGACTCCCTTGAAAATAAAGGAACAGGCTTTAACTATGGAACAGAAATTACTATGGAGAAATTTTTCAGCAAAGGATATTATTTTCTTAACTCATTGTCTGTTTACGAATCCAAATACAAAGGCAGCGATGGCGTGTTGCGGCATACTGCTTTTAGTGGTGGGTTTGTTTTTAACACGCTGGGTGGAATTGAAATACCTACTGGTAAAAAAAATCATATCATTGGTGTAGATATAAAATTCACTATTGCCGGAGGAAACCGATACACACCTGTAGATTTACAGCAATCTATCCAACAAACCGATGCGGTGTACCTTTATGATCAGGCCTATTCAAAGCAATTTAAAAATTATCAAAAATTAGATTTGAAAATATCTTACCGTATCAATAAAAAGAGATCATCGCAATATATATTTGTAAACATCGAAAACATATTAAACCACAAAAATGTACTGCAGCAAGTATATAGCGATTCCAAAAAAGACATGGTAGAAGAGTATCAGCTTGGGCTTTTTCCCTATGGTGGTTTCAGAATCGAGTTTTAAACGACTAATCCACATGAATATCTAGCTTAAAATATTTCTATTTTATTTAAATAATTAGTACCTTTATACTATCATGAAAAAGAAAATATTTTTGTTGTTTGCTTTTGTATCCTTTCTCATTTTTACTTCTTTTTCACAAGAAGCATATGCTCCTGCAGAAAACAGTAATCCAAAAGCGTCTCCTGCTACTCCACTTTTTCAAGTATCGGCTGGTATGGTTTATTCTGGCATTGACTTAAGTAGATATATAAGTTCTATTTCTTATAAAGGTTTTCACGGAAGAATTGTAACTCATTTAGGTGGAATGTTTTTCCTCTCCACCGAATACTCTTCCTTTAAACCACACAATTCCCCTTCGGCCTGGAAAAATATTCATACAAGAAAGTTTGATTTTAACGGACATGTTTCTTTTGCCACCAATAATAATTTAACAAGAATATTTGTATTAACAGGCGCTAATCGTCATGAATGGAAAGCTACACGAACCGGCTATACTGATTTAAGTCAGCTAGGAAGTGGCATTCCGGAAGGTGATATTGTAACGGTAAAACGATGGGGCGTTAACTTTGGCTGTGGATTTACTCAAACACTTTACGAAAACATTGGAATCTTTGGTGATTATCGTTTTTGTTTTGGCAATGCAAACAATTTTGAAAAGGTGCGCATCATGGACGTTATGACAACATTAGGCCTTAACGTAACCTTTCCTCATCCTAACAAAACAAAAGGGAAAAAATCTTTTAGTATTGGCCCACGAATATATAAGTGGACGCACAAAGGTGCTTAACTACAGCAATCAATCTTATTTTGTCTCTTTAATTACTTTTTCGTAAAGCAAAATATATTGAGGCAAAATCTTATCCATAGAAAACTTACTGGCTTGCTCAAATGCATTTGTACGGTATTGCGCTAGCAACACATCATCCTTAAGTATAGATATTGCATTTTTAGCCATGTCATTTACATCGCCTACATTGCTTAACATTCCTGAGTACCCATGAATATTAACTTCTGGAATACCACCTGTATTAGTAGAAATTACAGGCACCTTAGCTGCCATTGACTCCAGCGCTGCCAAGCCAAAGCTTTCAGTTTCGGAGGTAAGAAGAAAAAGATCTGCCAGCCCGATTATTTGCTCCACATCTTTAATCTTTCCCAAAGAAAAGATGTCGCTGCAGGTTTCCAGTTCAGCACAAAGCTTATCAATGCTTGCTCTTTCAGGCCCATCGCCAACCAAAAGTAGTTTAGCGGGAATCTCCTTTCTAATTTTATCAAATACTCTTAATACATCATCCACTCTTTTCACTTTTCGAAAATTGGAAACATGTATTAATATCTTTTCACCTGAAGGGGCGTATTTTTTTCTTTTAATTTCTCTATCTGCAATTTTATATTCTTCCAAGCATACAAAATTTGGAATAACAATTATTTCCTTTTTAACTGAAAAGTTTTCCAAGGTATCAACTTTTAAACTTTCAGAAACTGACGTTACTGCATCGCTGGCATTTATAGCAAACGTAATAACAGGTTCAAAAGCCGGATCTTTGCCTATTAAAGTAATATCTGTTCCGTGCAACGTAGTTATAACTCCAATTTTAATGCCCTGAGAAGATAAAACCTGCTTAGCCATATAAGCAGCCGAAGCATGTGGGATAGCATAATGCACGTGCAATAAATCAAGCTTGTGCTTTTTAGCCACATCTGTTAACTTACTTGACAATAATATCTCGTAGGGGGAGTAATCAAAAAGCGGATAATCAATTATAGAAACCGGATGGAAAGTAATATTTTCTGAACTATCATCAAGTCTTACTGGCTTGCTATAAGATATAAAATGAATTTCATGCCCCTTAGAGGCAAGTGCCTTTCCCAGCTCAGTTGCCACTACTCCGCTCCCACCAAATGTTGGATAACATACAATTCCAATCCTCATAACATCTAGTAAAATTAATTTCCTACAGGAAGTGGTTTTTGTATCACCGGAAATTTATCTGCTTTCCAAGAAGTAATACCACCCTTTAAATCATACACATTCTTGAACCCAACACTTTTCATGTAAGAAGCAGCATTAGCGCTTCTGCCCCCTGACCGGCAATAAACATAATAGGTTTTAGCTGTATCAAGCTTAGCTATTTCAGATTTAAAATTTTCATTTTTATAGTCAACATTTACAGCATGTAAAATATAACCTTCCCTATACTCTTCAGGGGTTCTAACATCTAACACAATTGCTTCTGTATTGCTTTGAATGGCTTTTTGAAATTCAGACGGCACCATAGGCTCTACAGATAGTTGTGCTTTGCAAGAATAAAAACCAATAAATAAAAACAAAAGGAATGAAGGGATATTTTTCATAAAAGCTAAATTATTTTTCATATCTGCAAGTGTAACGTTTCTTTTTCTAAAAAAAGCTATTTAAAATCAATTAAAAAAAAGGAAAAATTATTTCATGTATTTATAGGCAATTCTCATGATATTTGTACGAATGCCCATTTTAGTTATTTTTTGATTTTCTGCATCCGGATATACCCTATTAGATAAAAAAACGTACACAAAATCCTTTTCAGGATCAGCCCAAGTAATTGTTCCGGTAAATCCTTGATGACCAAAACTTAAGTACGAAACACACTCGCAAACAGGGCTATTCTTTTTAGGATCCATTTCTGGCTTATCAAAACCTATCGCTCTTCTATTTCCTTCAGCTACGAGTGACGGATCAGCACAAAACTGACATTTGGTAAACTCAGCCACTACGGCCGAGTCAAGGTATCTACGGCCTCCATATTGCCCTCTTTGCATAAACATTTGCATCATAATCCCTAAGTCATTGGCATTAGAAAACAAGCCAGCATGGCCCGCTACACCGCCCAACATTGCAGCAGCAGGATCGTGTACATCTCCATGAACAAGCTGCTTGCGAAATTTCGTGTCGAATTCGGTAGGCACTATTCGAGTTAGCGGAAATCTTTCTCTAGGATTAAAGCCCATGGTAGTTAATCCCAAGGGGATATAAAAATTTTCTTCCACATATTCATCTATGGGCCTACCAATAACTCGTTCAATGATGCGCCACATAAATAATAAACTTAAATCGGAATATTTATACTCTAATTTATTGCTTACCGGTGAATCTATAATTTTACGCCACAAGGTATCGGTATATTCTTTTTTAATAAATAAATTATTTGCCACTCGCAATGGATAGGTATCATTTTGATTTTTGCTATATATCCCATCTACAAACTCGCCTTTCTTTAAGGTGTTTTGATAAAATGGAATCCAATCTTTAAATCCGGCTTGGTGAGACATCATATTCCGTATTTTGATATTCATCTTATTGGTTCCTTCCAATTCAGGCAAATAGTAGCATAGATAATCATCCAGTAATATTTTTTTCTCCTCATTTAGTTTCATTAAAGCAGCAGTAGTAGAAGCAATTTTAGTGATGGAGGCTAAGTCATAAATGTCATCTCTTTTAACGGGCCTATCTTCTTTGTACGTATGATTTCCAAATGCCTTATAATAAAAAACCTTTCTGCCTTTAGCTAGGAACACCTCACAACCGGGAAAAGCTTTTTCTCGTATTCCTCTCGCAACTACGGAATCAATTTCAGATAACTGGCGAGAATCTATTCCCAGCTCTTCGGGCACTGTATATTTAAATCGAATAGGTGCCGGGGTGTTAATTCCTGAGCCGAACGAAAATCTTTTGGATGCTGTAATAGGAAAACGTCCTTTCGCTGATACTCCTCCAAAAATTAATTGAGCTGAAAGGTTCATTTGATAGTCGTTGTTTTCATACGAACAAATTATTGCATCAGCCTTTATCTCATCTAGGTCAGCAAATGCATAAGGGTTTGCAAAAACATCAACAATAATTTTTGATTTTGCAGAAATAGAATTTACAAAAGTGATACTTGACTCACTCACCCCAAAATTACTTTTAGGGCTATTGTTTGTACCAAAAACCCCCACTATCACCAAATTATATTCTTCAAGGTTTTTCAGAACTCCATCTCTTTCCCCTTGACTAGCTTTACTTGATAGTGTAAAGTACTTTACAGGGGCATACATGGATAGCATTTCCTTATAAGTATTTTGATCTTTTCCACCAATCAACACACAGGCAATCTTATTCGTATCTAAATTCTGGATAGGAATAATTGCATTTTTATTTTCTAATAGTGTAATTGAATTTTCAGCGAGTAAAATATTTAACAATTCCGCATTATATGAATTTATATCTGCTGCTATATTTTCAATTTTTACAGGCTTGTACTTATTTAAACCGCACCAATATTTTGCTATTAGTATTTTTTTGCATCTAGCATCTACTTCCGATTGTGTAATAGTTCCATCAGCAATAGCATTTTTAATTCCTTCAATGGCTTTGGGTACGTTTTCGGAAAAAAGAAGCACGTCATTTCCAGCTATAAATGCCTTCACATCTACTTCTCCTGGTTTATAATATTTAGCAACACCTTGCATATTCAACGCATCTGTAAAAATTAATCCTTCAAAACCCATCTCTTTTTTTAGTAGATCCGTAACAACTGCCGGAGATAATGTAGAAGCTGTATTTTTAGTTGAATCAATTGCAGGAATGTATAAATGAGCAACCATCACGCCCCCTACTCCGTCAGCAAATAATTTTTTGAACGGGAAAAGCTCCAATGTGTCTAAGCGGGTTTTAGAATGTGAAACTACCGGAAGTGTTTTATGTGAATCTGCATCGGTATCGCCATGACCCGGAAAATGTTTTGCTACAGCCATCACGCCTTCGTCTTGCATTCCCTTCATATATAGTAATGATTTTCTGGCAACCAGGTTTTTGTTTTCACCAAACGACCTACTACTAATTACTGGATTTAGCGGATTATTATTTACATCTACAACTGGGGCAAAATTTACATGAACTCCAATTCGCTTACACTGCCGTGCTATTTCTTTTCCCATCAAATAAATTAATGAGTCTGCTACAAGCGGAAGTGCTCCAAGAGTCATCTGCCTGGGAAATGCCACTGTATTCTTCAACCTCATGTCAAGACCCCATTCACCATCAATGGAAATCATTAATGGGACTTTTGATTTGGCTTGGTAATAGTTAGTTAGTAAAGCCTGTTTATCAGGAGTGCCTTGCATAAATATTAGTCCGCCAATTCCATAAGATTGAATTAGCTTTTTGATTTCGGACGTATCTGATTTTTCATTCGAATAAGCAGCCACCATAAACAATTGACCTATTCGTTGATCGGGAGTTAATGTTTTTAAAACAGAATCTGCCCATGAAGTATTTGCGGGCTTTGTGCTACTAATTTTATCTTTTAAGAATACAGGCTGGGCATTAAGCCTAACATCAAGAAATAAGATGCTAATGAAAAAGGATAAAAAAATATACTTCATAAGAACTATAAAAATAACTCAAGTCAAAGCGCAATATTGCCTTTAATTTTTATCTTTTCAACGAAGTAGTGTTGATTGGGAGGAATTCGATTTCCTATTTTACGCGCTTACCATTTCTAATAAAAACCACAAATGCACCTGTGTAACCAGCTGCTATTAGTTTATCCTTATACTCAGTAGCTTTATCAAACTCCCAAGTAGTAAACTCACCAGCAGTATATTTGTATACACCATTATCCATGTATTCCTTTACATTTTCAGCCCCTTTAAATTTAACAGTAAACTGTGATGCCGGAATTTTGTTTGCACTTGACCCAATTTGAATTCTGTAAATTACTCCGGAATTAGATGCTGGAGGATTTGCTGTAGAAGTAGAATCTGGTTTAGCGACATTTGTAGCCGAAGTAGTCACATTTCCTGCGGGAGTATTGTTAACCTGCAGGCTTTGTCCATTTGGATTAGTAAGGTCTCCAAAAGTAGCCGAAGTGGAATATGTGGAAGAAGTAATATTCATTTCACGCTTTTTCTCATTGAAGATGAAATCTACAATGAATAGTTTCGCGCCATCAAAACTCAATGTGTATTCCGGATCTTGCAAAATAAATTTATCTCCAAATACATTGTTAATGGCGGCTTTATATTCGCCTGCCTTAGGCACATATAAAACATAACTTCCATCGGCAGTAGAAAGCGCTGGAAAACTGTTTCCAGTAGAATCAGTAGCCGTAATGCGAATATTTGCAAGTGATATTTGTCCTGCAGCCGAAAACTCATCCCGATTCACTATAATCTTACCTTCCATTCTAAAGCTTTGGACAAAAGGAATATAATATGTAGTATCCCTAGAAACAAAGAATTTTTGTTTTTGGCCATTTAATATATAAACATCTTTTAAATTTTGTAAAGGGTAAACCCCTAAATCAATTTCGCCTTCAGGCAAATGAAAATATTGACAGTACCCAAAATTATCTGTCACCATTTCAGTAGGAGAGAATATACCCGGAGCACTAACAGTTGTATTTTTTGTAGAGTCAAACTTCAAACTTCTATCAACAGAGATAACAATGTCTGACAGCGCTTGTTCATTGCCATCCATAACCTGATTCCCATTTACATCTTTGAAACAAACAATCTTTAAGTCATAATATTTTACTTTAGGCTGAGGAATATCAAACACCTTTTTGACACCTAGGTTCAGAAACATACTCCTAGAGTAGGATTTTCTTCCTTCTGAGCTAACAATACTAGATAGAAACAAATTATTGTCAACAAAAAAATCCCAATCCTTCCCCAGAAAAAAATGAAGCCTTGCATTTAAACTAATTCGTTCATTATTTGTTACTACCTCATAAAAATAACTGTTATAAGAACTAAAGAGTAAAGTTTTGTTAAAATAATACTTTTGTATAAAAGGCATTATGCGAATTGACTTATTGTATCTTCCAAAATAGTAGAAATCCTGTTGATTAATAAAACTATAGGGACCATAAAAATAAAATATGTTAATTCCCCAATTGCCTTGTATTACATTTAATCCTGCTCGAGCATTAAAAAAAGCAGGTGATTTAGCAAGAGGAGACAAAACAGTAATAGTAGAATCAAGAGCTGATGTCACATAAGTATATCCGAATATTGTATATGGAGTTATAAAACCTGATGCACTCGTTTTATAGCTTGCGCGCAACGCTATTTTTGGGGAAATTGAAGTGAAGTAAGTATTTGTGCTATCGCCTGTTTTATTATCAATTTTAAGAGCAGAAAAAGAAATATGCTCTAACAATGGACCAGCATAAAAAGTTAATTTAGAGGAAATTCTGTTTGACAAATCTGCACGATGAACGCCAGACATAAATTTATTTTCTGGAACAAGTACACCCCTATTATACCAAATTGGATCCTGAAAAAACAGTACACTAGTAGCTACTATTGAATACTTAGAGTTAAATACATATTGTGCATTTGCATTAACACTCACCCTACCACTAAAGTTGTGAAAGTAATTTCTAGTAGAATAGAATGCAAATAAGCTGCCAGTTAATTTTTTCATGTTAAATCTATAATTTAACTGAGAAGCAAATCCTAAACGACTAATTCCAGGGTCATTAACAGGGTTAGGAATTCCATTCTGACCTATAAAAGATAAACTATCATAATTATGCTGCGAAAATACTGAGGCTAATATAAAAGTAATAAAATGACCTTTAGTTATTGGACAATCAATTTGAAAAGAACCACCATAAGTATTTATTTTATTGAAATCATCTTGCAATCCATTTAATGTAGTCCTAAGAGATATTGATTTGGGGAGTTTTATATCATGAAAAATAGTTCCACTATACATCGGAAAGCCTAATGCTCCTGTTAATGCTGCGCCAACGGTGTTGTTAGAATTAATATCATATTGACCGCCAATACCCCTGCCTAAAACAGCCAATAAGGGCGAACCATAAGCATTAATATCTCCAGCACCAATTTCCCATCTCTTTGATTTATAACCAGCATAAATTCTACTACGTTGCCAAAGAAAATCACGAGCGCCAATACTTCCAAAGCCATAAAAAGGAATATTAAAAAAACGAACATTGTAGTCTAAATTATCATCATTTTTAAATAATACTGTTCCATATCCGGCAAATAATAAACTTGGAGAACTTTCAGATAAAATATTTTGAAGTCCAAGCTCAATGGTAAGTGGTGTAATTCTTCCACCTCTTAAATTATAAAATTTACTCTCTAAGTATTTATAGGTTACCGATGTTTTTTGCACTATTGAATCTGAAACTGCATTAATACGAATAGAAAATCTCTTAAAATCTCTATTCCAAATATCAGATTCATCCGGTGGAGTATAACGTACTAAAAAAGAAATTACTGTATCTCGATTTGGACGTAATTCTACAGATGTGAAATGACGATTGCCTAAAGCACCAAACATCTGAAGTGAGCTTCCTATTTCAAAATCTAACTTAACAACTTCAACACCATTTCCTTTATTTGACAATCTAAGCAGCATAGGAGTGTAGCTATTATATCTGTCAAAATATATGGAACGCTGAACAGGGTAAAGATCCCACTTCCTTCTTTGAGGAGAAGTAATATAGCATGACTTACTTACTGAATATTGATTTTTATCTGAATATAATGATCGATCCGATACTAATGTCGCACTAATTATATACGATGTACCTCCTACAATTCTTCTATCCATCGACACTCTAAATGGAATGTACTTTGTAGCACCAGGTGCAACATTTATTTCCGTCTCACCACCAGATATTAATGCCCATTCTTTAGGAACAGAAATCCGCACTTTTCCAGCAACAGATGTACTATTTGTATTAGTTATTTTTAAAATGTTAAAATACATGGAGTCCGGGCTATGTAAAGCTTTATGTTTTACAAATTCCAATTTTACTAATGAATGTTCTGATGTTTTTGCACTTAAAACATTAGCCGAATCAGGTTGTTTAATTGTATTAGGAGGTGATAAGGTTGGATTATTGGTAGGGGGTGGAGCTACAATATTAGCATTCGTAGTGTCATTTTGTAAAGAATCAGAAGCAGACTGAGCAAAAGTATTTTGCACCATCAATAACGACAATCCAAAATAAAAGGTTGTAATAATATGAAAATACCTCATTTTAAAAGCCTGCATATTTATTCATTAAATCAAAAAAATCCAAATGAACTCAATCATCGCTGTACGCGAAAGTAATAATTATTATGAATCTTAATGATGTAATTGTCTGGCTTTCAACAATTCAAATTAATGATTTATAATAAGTTAATTACATAAAACATAAAAAATAGACAATCTATTTAATTAAAACTTAAGTAAAATTTGAGCTTAAATAAAAATAGCTAGAAAAAAGCAATATCGAAAAATATATTATCCGAATACGTATCTGCAGGATTTCCCAACATGCTTCCCAATGGCAATACGCCACATCTGTAGGAAACATGAAATTGATCTGTTAGTCCTGCTCGGGGTGTTAAATATCCTCCTGGCAAAGGGTCTGGAGAACTATCTATGATTACAGTTGAAGCAGGTTGTGCAACAAGATTCACCCAAAGCGATCCTAAAAAACTACAATTAACACAGCCAATATTAGGCGTTGCTCTAACTTGAATATTTGAAAAAGGAATTGTATTAGCTGGGATAGATCCGGTAAGTGAACCATCTAAATCAGCGTCTTCAGCACTTACACTTAACTGCCAACCGGCAAAATCCGGCAAAGGCACTAGATCCTGTACATCGATTCCAATATTTGTCCAGTTATTAAGTGTAATACCGTTTTTATAATTGCCTAGTGTATTAAATACAAATTGTACATTTCCTCCTCCATAAACTGTAACACGAACAGAACCAGCTTGCGCAATGCTATTTTGCTGAATAGAAAGTAAAAGAAAAATAATTATCCAACGTATTTCCATAAAGTTCATTTAATATAGCTAATAATCAAAAAAAAACCCCGATATCATATAAAGTATCGGGGTTTTAACAAAACCAATCCTGAATACTCAGGATAAATATTAAAGTGCGTTAATATCTAAAAATACATTTGTAACATAACGATCTGCTGCAATACTTTGAGAAAGTATTGAAGTACCATTAGTTGGGTTGGTTCCTGCAGAAGCCGGAATTATACCAACAGACCAATTAATAGTAAAATCATTATCTAAAATGTCTCCACCGTTTCCAAGTACACCATTAGTTAATAAGCCATCAGTAGCATTAACTCCAGTAAACTGTCTTAGACCATTAATGATAGTATTAGAGTTATTATAAGCTAAGCCCATAGCATGGTGCGTAGTGGTAACAGTTCTTAATCCGTTAAATGCAAACAAAAAACCTACGTTATTTAATGCTAATGTTCTAACTGGATTATCTGTACCAATTAGTGTAGCATCTTCTGCTCCCATATGTAATTCAAAATTTGTTGATGATGCAATTGTAAATCTAGAGTCATAAAACCCTGTAGCGCCATTTGCAATACCTGTTTTGTAATCTGTAATAGTATTAAACACAAACTCGATATTTCCACCATTAGTTACAGAAATACGTAGAATCTGCTGAAGCGTAACTCCCAAAGGAATAACTGCCCTATCAGAAACTGGTTGAGCAAAAGCCGATCCAGTAATAATCAGCGCAATAGCTGAAGTGATGATTGATTTTTTCATAAGTGTTTATTTTGTGTTAGGGTTGGTTATTTTTATTTACAAATTTAGGTAAAAAAACAATATAACGTTCATAGTCATAGTATTTTAGGTGGAATCGATCGTCATTTTAATTAATATTTAATGTGGCTTCTATTTGTTTAACGAAAGAACTGGACAGAAGGTTACGTTGTTATAAATTACTTACATTTGCTCTAATAAGCACTAAAATAATACCATTTTAGCTATTTTCTATGAAAAATATTGCATTAACTATTATATTAGCTTCTCTATCACTTATCTGTTACTCACAAGATTTTGAAGTAGCTCCTGTTAAATTAAATTATGACTGCGAACCTGGTGAGATTCAAACTAAAACGTTAACTATAAGAAATCACGACAATAAGAGACAACAGTTTTCATTAACTGTAGTTGCTATAAAGTTTGATAGTAGTGATGCAAAAACTACACAAAACAAATCGTGTAAAGACTGGACAACTATTAATCCTCCATTGTTTGATATTAATCCCAACGAAAATATTGAAGTAAAAGTAATAATGCAAGTTCCACCTGGAGAATTTAATACTCGCGGAGCTCTAATACAGGTAAATGCTACAGAAGAACAAAATTCTTTTAATGCAGATAAACAAATTGTTAAATCAGCTATACGAGTTAGTCCTAGAATTAGTGTCAAAGTATTACAATCTCCAAAATCAAATAATAATTTTAAAGGGTCTGTTTCAAACTTAAAAGAGATTACTCAGCCAAATGACTCAATTAGACTTTTTGAAGTTAAAATATCTAATACTGGTGACAAGCTCATTGACGCAAAAATTTATCTAGTTGCTTCTAGCCTTGAAACAGCAAAGGAGTATAAAGAGCAACCAATTACACGCTCCTTATTTCCTGGCACTTCAGAGAAAATTTCAATTCCACTACCTAAAAACCTGCCAGCTGGAATGTATTCTTTGGCAGCAATTTTAGATTACTCAAATAATTCTGCATTGGAAGCAGCACAGTTAGAAATTGAAGTAAAGTGATTTATAAATCATCGCTAACCTGTTTTTATTAATAGTTATTTATATGCGCACAAGCATACTCATTGCTTTTTTCTTATTCGCTTCAATATCAATTTCTTTTTCTCAAAAGTTAATTACAACATATTACGACTCGACCAATTTAGTAAAAAAAGAAGTTTATCAAATAAATAATAAAGTCGGCAACAAAGAAGGATCTTATAAGATTTTTTTTGAAAACGGAAATTTATGGCAAGAAGGAAAATTCAGCAACAATGAACTAGTTGGCGAATGGAGTATATATTACTCAAATGCAATATTAAAACAAAAAGCAATTTTCCAAAATGGAAAAAGGAATGGCAAAACATTAAATTATTACGAGAGGGGCTCCTTGTATCAGATATTAAATTATAAAAACGATAGGCTAAATGGCAAAACTGTAACATATTACGAAAGCGGAAAGGAGATGGAAGTATCCGAGTATATTAATGACACCCTGAATGGAAACAGTAAAAGATTTTCTGAAGAAGGAAAACTAATATTAAACAGGAATTACACAAAAGGCCTAAGAAACAGATTTTGCGAAGATTATTTTGAAAATGGCAAAAAGGATGCTTTTTATACCTGCGTGAATGATAAATTTAATGGTGAGTTTATTTCATTTTACAAAGACACCATTAACGGAAAACAAAAAAAATGCAACTACATTGACGGAAAGCTAGAAGGTGCTTTTATTGGCTATTATCAAAACGGCTCTGTAATGATTCGAAGTAATTATTCAAAAAATAAATTAGAAGGAGATTATTTTCAATATTATCCAAGTGATGGTAACATCCTAAATAATGAAATCATTGCGGAAACCGGCAAATACCTTAATGATAAACGTGATGGAATCTGGAATTCCTATTATCCCGATGGAAAAAAATATACTTCTGGCAGCTACACAAATGATTTGTATAATGGCAAATGGGAAGTTTTATATCCTAACGGAAACATTAAACAAGCAGGTGCTTATGAGCTTGGAAAAGAGACTGGTCCTTGGAGCTTCTATTTTGAAAATGGGAAAGTTAGATTTCAAGGTTCCTATGAAAAGGGGTTAAAAAATGGTATCTGGAAAGAGTATTATGAAAATGAGAAATTAAAATGCACTTATAATTTCGTTGGAGGAAAACAACATGGCGAGCAAACTAACTATAACGAAATGGGTATAGCGACTTCTGTGAAGCGCTTTGCGAATGGCGCTGAAATAAAATAATGCTACTTCCCTCTCCCCTGTAAAATTATCATTACCGTATAGATAAGAATTTTAAAATCAAGAGCCAACGTCATGTTTTCGATATAGATTACATCATACTTTAAGCGCTCTACCATCTGATCTACATTTTCAGCATAACCATACTTCACTTGTCCCCAAGAGGTAATTCCCGGTCTTACTTTCAATAAATGCCTGTAGTGTGGAGCACGTTGAACTATTTGATCTATGAAGTGTTGGCGTTCTGGTCTTGGCCCAACAATTGCCATATCTCCTTTTATTACATTAAAAAATTGCGGTAATTCATCCAACCTCGTTCTGCGCATAAATTTTCCAAACTTGGTAATACGAGGGTCATTCGTGCTAGAAAGTTGTGGCCCTAGTTTTTCTGCATCCGAATACATGGAACGAAACTTATGAATCATAAATGGATCTCCGTGACGCCCAATTCTCTCATGGCTGTAAAATATACTACCCTTTGAACTAAATAACACACCAATAGCTAATGCTAAATATAATGGACTAAAAACTGTCAAAACAAATACAGAAACCACAACATCAAAAGTTCTTTTTAGAGTTTGTTGCCAAACGGGCATAATGTCTCTAGAAATTTCTATTAGAGGGGTTCCTAAAACGTTACTCATTTTTACTTGCCCAGACAAAATATCATACATATCTGGAATAATTTTTATACTGACACTAGTTTCTTCTAACTCGCCAATTATTTTTCCTAAACTTTCATGCTCGGAAGACTCAATAGCAATAATGACCTCTTCTACTCCTTTTTCTTTAATTTCATTTTTTATATCACTGATAGTCCCTAAACAAGGAATGGTACTTTCTAACGTATGAGAATATCCATTCTTATTGTCCACCATTACGAAGCCAATAAATTTATTCCCAGAAGATTTTTTTTGGGACTCCATTTCATTAAAAATATTCCAGGCAACTTCATTGCTTCCAACTAAAAGTGTATTGAATCCAATTATTCTATTATGTACTTTATAAACCGTATTACTTACATTAATAAAACGAAACAAAAATGTAAACGAAAAGTGGAAAGCAAAAACAGCAATAAAAGATTGGTAATAAGATTTATAAGAAATTATTTCATCATCCAGAATAAGTACGAAGAAAATAATAATAACACCTATAAGTGTAATAAGCAACGTTTGGCCTAACTCTTTTAGCCTTGACTTTCGAAAAATATCTTTATACGCACCTGTAGAAACATAAAGAATAGACCAAAAAACAACTATAGACAACAATCCAAAAAAGAACTTTTTATCAAAAGATAATGGAACTTCTTGTCCAAATTTAATGCTCTCAATATATACCTTTCGGAAAACATAAAAGGCTATCCATGCAGCTGAGGTTGCAAGAATATCAGCAATAATATGTTTAAGTATTAGTAGAGTTTTACTCATAACACTTTAGGTTATCTTTAATAAATAAGAATTCAATAGAGCAACTGAGAGTAAACGCTTTCATAAATTATATATTTTGTAGAGAAAACTAGAGTTGCTAACAAGTTTTACACCGTTAGTTTACGAGTTTAACATTGTCTAGATATACGTACGAAGCAGTTAGGTCAGGATCTTTAAGTAAAGAGAAAAATATTGCAAAAGTAGATGCACTTACGGCCCCAGTAACTTCATTTGTTAAGTTAATATATACTTTATTCCAGCCAGTTGTTGGGCGGAGTGTTAATGAAATACTTTGGACTTCGATGTTACTTCCTGAATATCCAATTATACCCACGTTAAAATCTGTATTACAATTATAATTTAACTCTATAAAAACAGGCGCTCCTACTTTGGGTAAGGCATATTTATTGCAAGACATCCCAAAATATGACGTTGCACTGCCAGTTAATAGCACCTCCCCACTACCCGTTAATTCAAATACTAATCCGGGCGTGTTTACAACTTTCATATTAGTATCAGGCACACCCAGATTATTACAAATGCCAGGTGATGCTCCTTCAAAATCTTCAATCCAAGAAAAATCAGCTAGTGCTGCGTATTTTGTAGTAGGATTAACTTGCGTTTTCTCACCTGCAACAAGCACGATTGATGCAACATATTTTTCATAAAAAGGATATGGTATTCTTGTTTCTGTAATTCCATTTTCCTTTATGCCAGAAAGGACAGAAATAGTGTGTGTACCTACCGTTAAAACAGGGAACGTACAAGGCAATTCGAATGCACCTACAAATTGATCATCAATATACACCCAAGCATCTAAAATTTTATTTGAAGCACTACCTTCGTTAGAATAAATGGTAGATAAAGTAATTTTGTCAATATGTACGTACGAAGGGATTGGCTCCTCCTTATTGCATCCCCAAAAAAGGACTGAAAACGTAAAACTAACAAATCCCGATATAAAAAAGTTTCTTTTCATTAATCCTGGATAAATTTCATTTTTTCTGTTATCTGAAGTGCTACATCTAATGCTCGAAGACCATCCTCTGCAGAAATGACGGTTTGCGTATTATTATTAATTGAATCAGCAAACGATTCCAATTCCATTTTTATTGCATTAGTTTCTTCTACTCTAGGGTTATCGAAAAAAATTTGCTTTATGCCTTTCTCTGCTAAGTCTATCGTTATAGCAAACGGGTCTTCGGGTTCTTTATCTAATGTTTTAATTTTTATGTATTCCGTTTTCTTTTCCAAAAAATCTACTGATAAATAGGCATCGCGCTGAAAGAATCTAGACTTACGCATATTTTTCATAGACATCCTGCTGGCCGTAACGTTAGCAACAGCACCATTATCAAATTCAATTCGTGCATTGCAAATATCCGGAGTGTCACTTACAACAGCTACTCCACTGGCGCTAATTTTTTTCACATTTGCTTTTACTACACTAAGTACAATATCAATATCGTGAATCATGAGATCTAATACTACAGACACATCCGTTCCTCTAGGATTAAATTGAGCCAAACGGTGCGTTTCAATAAACATGGGGTTATCAAAAAACTTTTGAATAGAAAGAAAGGCAGGATTAAATCGCTCAACATGTCCTATTTGAACTTTAACATCCGCCTCACTTGCCAGTGCAACAATTTCTTTAGCTTCAGCAATAGAGCTGGCAATGGGCTTTTCAATAAATACATGTTTGGAATTTTTTAAAGCCTTAATTGCATATTCGTGATGAAAAATGGTTGGCGTTACAATGTCGATTGCATCGCATGCAGCAAGTAATTCATCAACCGATTCAACTAGAGGCACCGAAAATTCTTTTTCAATCGCTTTAGCTGTCACTAAGTTCGAATCATAGAAACCCACTATTTCAAACTGAGGAATCTCTTTTAAAAGTTTCAGATGAATTTTTCCTAAATGGCCTACGCCTATTAAACCAATCTTAACCATAGTTTCTGTATGTTTGCAAAAATAAACAATACTGCACACCACTTTATGTCAATTTCTCCCAGCCAATTAAAAGACGAACCCATACACCAAGGACTTAGAGAAAGGCTTGTGAAAGAGCTTATCAAAAAAGGCATTACAGATAAAAATGTAATTCAAGCAATAGGAAAAGTCAAAAGGCATATCTTTTTTAATACGGCATTTATTAACCGGGCTTACGAAGATTTAGCTTTCCCAATTGCTGCAGGGCAAACCATTTCTCAACCATATACCGTTGCCAAGCAAACCGAACTATTAGAAATTAAACCTGGAGATAAAGTTCTTGAAATTGGAACAGGTAGTGGCTATCAAACATGTATATTAATGGAGGTTGGAGCCAGGGTGTTTTCTATTGAAAGACAAAAAGAGCTATACGATAAAACAAAATTTTTATTACCGCAGATTGGATATAACCCCAAAATGTTTTACGGTGATGGCTACATAGGACTTGAAGCTTTTGCTCCTTTTGACAAAGTTATTGTTACTGCAGGTGCACCATTTATTCCTGAACCATTAAAAAAACAGCTAAAAGTTGGCGGAAAATTAGTTATTCCAGTTGGCGAAGGAGATTCTCAAGAAATGCTATTAATTGATAAAGTGTCTGATGTTGAATATATCTCGAATAGTCATGGGATGTTCAGGTTTGTTCCTTTATTGACAGAAAAGAATCGATAGCTTGACTTTTTTCGTTTTTTATTAGTCTATTTAAGGCTCTTTAACAAATAGCTGTTAATAACAACATAACCCTTTGCTGATTATTGCTTTTCATATAGGTAGATTTGCAAATGAACCTTCATCTTGATGAAATATTAAGATGAAATAAAAAAACAATTATGAAAAAAACAATTATGTCAATGATTTTTGCACTTGTTGTAACAGGTGTATTTGCACAAGAATCGGGAGGAATGACTTCCAAAAAAGGCGAGGCAATCCTTCCTGAAGCAGATGATTGGGCAATTAGCATTAACGCTGTGCCTGTATTGAATTATTTAGGCAATATGCTAAATGGAAATGTAGCAAATGCATCTCCTACGTTTGGCTACCCAGGCACTCCGCTAGCTATTACTGGTAAACTGTTTATAGATGAGAAAACGGCATACAGAGCAATGGTTCGTCTTGGATTTGGATCTACAACTACCAATAACTATGTTGTTGATGATGCTGCTCTTGTTGCGGACCCACTATCTACTGCTACTGTTAATGATTCATGGAAAGCATCCTACAACAATATTGTATTGGGAGCTGGATATGAAATGAGAAAAGGCAAAACTCGTCTTCAAGGGTTTTATGGTGGTATGTTTATGTTTGGAATTGGTGGAGGAAAAAGCACTTACACGTATGGTAATGGCTTTACTACTACTAACACCAGTCCTACAGCTACTACAGCTTGGTCACCAATTGTAAGTGGTTCAGCAGGAAGCAGAACTACGGAGAACAAAGCAGGAAGCACATTCATGCTTGGTCTACGTGGATTTATTGGAGCTGAATATTTCATTTTCCCAAAAATGGCTGTTGGAGCTGAGTTTGGTTGGGGAGTTGGAATGAACAGCACTGGCGAAGGTGAAGTAACAACTGAAAGTTGGAACGCTGCAGCGCCTACCCCAGCTGTAAAGACTACTACAACTAAAACCGGTAAGAAGAGCACCTTTGGTATAGATACTGATGTAAATGGAACTCAGATGATTCCTACCGCATCATTGAATCTTACTTTGCATTTCTAAGTTTTGTTTATTGTTAAATAAAAAAACCTGACGAATTCGTCAGGTTTTTTTATTTATAGTCTCTTCTTATTTCCCTATCCGATTCCCTCTTCTTAATCGTGTCGCGCTTGTCGTGTATTTTTTTTCCTTTTGCTACAGCAATTTCAATTTTTGCAAAACCTTTTTTACTTTGAAACATGTGTAGCGGAATAATCGTAAGCCCTTTGTTTCGCATCGCATCTTCAATGTTTTTTAACTCCTTTTTAGTAAGCAATAGTTTGCGATCGGATGTTGGAAGGTGACCAAACTCACCGGCATTTTTATATTCTGCAATGTGCATTCCTTTCAGAAAAAGTTCTCCGCCATGCAAAATACAATGCGCATCATTAATCGTAGCTTTCCCTTCTCTAATTGATTTTATTTCAGAACCCTTCAATACAATTCCTGCAGTATATTTTTCAATAAACGTATATTCAAAGGAAGCTCTGCGGTTTCTAATATCTATCGTAGCGTTGCTCATATTAACAACAAAGGTAATAGATGAATTGATTAATAGCTTTTGGCAACTATTGCATACAACGCTGGCTTAGTTATTTGAAAAAGCTGAAATCCACTTATCAATTTCTTCTTCAAAAAAATCAAGTGGCACCCCGCCCGAACGCAGAAAGATATCGTGAAACTTTTTAATATCGAAATTAGCACCTAATGCATTTTTAGCCTTCTCACGCATTTTAAGAATATGTAACATGCCCACTTTATATGCAGTTGCTTGTCCGGGCATTACGATGTAACGTTCAATAGCTTTTGTGCATGAGTTTTCTGTATTGGGGGTATTGTCCATCAGAAACTTAATAGCCTCTTCGCGCGTCCATTTTTTTTGATGTATTCCTGTATCAACTATTAAACGACAAGCTCTCCAAAGCTCCATAGCTAGCCTACCAAAATCCGAATAAGGATCTTTGTAAAAGCCCATCTCCTTTGGCAGCAACTCGCAATAAAGCCCCCAACCTTCGCTGTAGGAAGTATAATGCGTGTACTTTCTGAATTCGGGTACATATTTAAGCTCTTGAGCAATGGTGCCCTGCATATGATGTCCTGGAATTCCTTCGTGATACGCTAAAGCCTCCATTTCATAGGTTGGCATATCAGCCATCTTATAAAGGTTTGCATAAAAAGCTCCTTTACGAGAGCCATTTGGAGTACCAATTTCATAAAATGCTTTGCCAGCAGATTTCTCTCTCCACTCCTCCACTGCTTTCACTTCCATCTTGGCCTCCGGTTTAGTATAGAATACTTCATCTAAATGCGCTTCCATGCTATCCACTATAGTTTGATAACCTGCAATCATCTTATTTTTCCCCTCTTTACCATCTGCATAATAAAACTGCTTATCATCTTTCATGAATTTAAAAAACTCTTTTAATGTGCCTACAAATTTTACTTTGTGCATGATCACTTTCATTTCTTGATGAATTCTTTCCACTTCTGCCATGCCTGTGTTAAAAATCTCTTCACCCGACAATTTGGTGGTTGTAATTTCTTCAAGCCTGTATTTATAGAAGTTTTCTCCGTCTTTAAATTTCCAAACACCATCCTCAGCTGTTGCTTTCTTTTCAAGCATAACTAAATAATTCATTAAATTTGTATAACCTACAATTACAGATTCTCTTACAGCTGATTCAGCATTTATTAATACTTCCCTTTTTTCTATTTCAGATAATGTTGTTTTGTTCATTTTGCCTTTCAAATCTTTAATAAAAATATTTTCTCCTATATTTTTAGTATCACCCATAATGTTTTTACAATCATTGTATAAATGTGCAAAAACAAATTTTGGAGGAATGATGCTTTTATCTTCTCTAATTTTTAAATTGTAGATAAGCTTATCAAAATGAGATTTGAAAAGATTTAACCTACTAACGTAAGCCAAAGCATCTTCTTTATTATCTACTACGTGTTTATTCAGCATAAAAGAAGGTAGTTCAGATTGCATTCCGTGCATTTGATTTACAGGATAATCATAGTGTCTGTAATTTGAATAATTAATTTCTCGTTCAAGCTTTCTTTTAAACAATCGGTAAGACAATAAACTTTGTTCATCCAATTTTTCTGTAGAAAATTTCTGCAACGCTACTAAATCATTTTTTGCAGCTTCCAATTTAAGGAGGCTATGCTCTTCAGATATATCATCTAATTCATGCTGCCTATCCTTTCTCCCTAGTTGAGATAAAAACTCAGGAGAGTCCATGAGGTTTCTTTCAAATATTTCATTTAGCCATATGTTTAGATGTGCAACTTCAGCACTATCAACACCTGTTGATTCTGTTTTAATATTATCTGGATCGATACAAGAGAATGAAAAAAATAAAATTAATGATACTAAAAAATAAAGATATTTAATACTCATAAAAAGATTTTATTATTATTAGTTGAATATTATTATTCAGTCAAAGGAAGCAAAAAATACAACAAACACCAACTCTGTTTTCTTGTAAAAAAAAACGCAGCAACATGCTGCGTTTTTTCAAAAAACAAGACTATAAAAAGCCAAGCAACTATTCTTTTAACACTTTCAATACTGGTCCCTTTTCTTTAATTCCAATTAATTGCATAAAATAAAGTCCACTAACATAACTTTCCATATTTAATTCGATAGCAGCACTTTGAATATCTTGTTTGTAGATTTCTTCGCCTAACATATTTAACAAGACTATCTTACCTACAAACTCCTTTTCTAAATCTACATGAAGATTATTCTGTACTGGATTAGGATAAACAGAAGCTTTAGGGAAGTCAATATTGTTTACTCCTGTTCCGTTCATAAGAACAGCTTTGGTAACAATGTACCCTACCGCTAACTTCACCATGTTATAAAAATAATCCGTATTGAAATAGCTAAGTCTATCGTTCGAGGAATGGTAACCTGGCGTAATATCGTTTTTAGACCAGGCTTCGCCTAATAATACAGCTGAGTAACCTTGTGTCCAAAAAGCAGAGTGATCGCTATCAAGGGTACCTGGGTCTACAACAAAACCAGTTAAATTTAATCCATGGGTAGAAACAACACTCAATAAATCATTTTTAATTTGATAGGAGTTAGCAATGTTCCGAACATCAATATCAAAGCGCTTATCATTATCTCCATCGTATCCAATCATATCCATATTTACCACTGCAATAATATTATCGCCATTTTGTTTCGCAGTAGAAGCATAGTTTTTTGCTCCATATAAACCAATTTCCTCTTCGTCCCATAAAGCAAATACTACAGTGTATTCAAAAGTATAATTTGACATTATTCTTGCAGCTTCTAATACCGCTGCTACTCCACTTGCGTTATCATCAGCTCCATAATCACTTACAGCATCGTAATGCGCACAGATAACAAATTTTTTTGTGGGATAAAGTGCTCCCGTTTTTGTAGCTACAATATTTCGTCCACCAGAGCTATAGTTTACTTCTACAGCAGTAATGCCATATGAATTCAAATGCTCTTTGATGTAGCTGGCTGCAACATTGTTGCCTTTAGAGCTTACTCTATTTTTGATTGTTACAGTAGATCCTTCAACCACCGTTGGGTTTTCTCCAGAAAGATCTTTAACCGTTTGAATCACGCCAGTTTTTGAAACCTGACTAATAAGTGAGCTCACTGTTTGCGAGAACCCAAATACTGAAAGAAAAATTGAAAGAGAAAGAGTAAATAATTTCTTCATAAAAATAGATTAGTAATTATTAATAATCAATTCTATTCACTACGACCATATCGAAGTACGGAATAAAATAATTAATTTCAAAATTATTTTCGTTGTATTTATAAACTATGAATTACTTATAAAAAGGTGGGGTATTGTAAAAAATTGTCTTTTTGAGGCTTTTTTACATATAATAGTTGATTTTTGTAAAAAATAAGCATCTATTTTTATTGTTAGGTTTCAAAAAATAGCGTTTAATTAAGTTAGTACATTCACATTTTATGAATTTTAACACGAAGTTTTGGAATTGGTTTATTCTAATTTTGCTTGCTATCACCTGGGGAAGTTCATTTATATTGATGAAAAGAGGGCTTGAAGTATTCTCATCTTCACAAGTAGCGGCATTAAGAATGTTTATTGCATTTATTTTTGTAATACCCTTTGCATTCAAGTATGTTAAATTATCAGACCTTAAAGACTGGTCAAAATTTTTAGGAATTGGACTTTTTGGAAATTTTATTCCCGCTTTTCTTTTTACAGCTGCAGAAACAGGGATTAGTTCTTCGCTCACTGGAATGTTAAATGCACTTACTCCATTTTTCACCCTGATAGTAGGTATACTTTTCTTTCAAGCAAAAACACAAACAAATAAGATTATTGGAATTGTAATTGGACTAATTGGAGCTGTTGGGTTATTAATTCCAGAAAACACTTCTCTCCTTGGAACAAATATTAGTTATGGAGGATATGTGATTTTAGCAACCGTATTTTACGGCATAAGTGTAAACTTAATTAGAAGATATGCCTCAAACTATCATTCCATTACAACTGCCTGTTGGGCCATCATGCTTGTAGGTCCATTCGGAGGCATTTATTTACTCACAACTGATATCAATGCAGCCATTGAACACCCACAATTTTGGAATAGCTTAGGGTACATTTGCATACTTGCAATTGGAGGCACCGCCTTATCCGTAATGCTATTTAACTTATTAGTTAAGAACACAGGTACATTATTCTCATCCTCAGTAACTTATCTAATACCAATAGTAGCAATTATGTGGGGGATTTTTGACGGAGAAATTATCTCAATTAGACAAATAGGATCAATCGGAGTTATCCTTTTTGGTGTGTATCTAGTGAATAGAAATCAGAGTAAGAAAACTACCTAATCTCGGACAATCATTACCGGAACTTTTACGCTATGCCTTACAGCTTCCAAGGTAGTTCCAAAAGCTAGATCTTGAAGGGTTTTATGTCCGTGCGCACCCATCACTAATAAATCTACATTAGACTCCAAAACAAGATCCGGAATCGAGAACTTTGGATTTCCATATCCAAGCTTTGATGTAGCTTTTAGCCCAAGCGCTTTCATCTGCACTAAATATTTACCAAGACCTGCTTCATCTGATGTTGTTTCATGATCGCCAATATCTTCACGCATCAGTAAAGCGCCTGCAGTTTCAACCACGTGAATAAGCACATACTCTGCATTGCTCCCACCCTGCTTCAAAGCCTCAACAATGGCATTGGAATCTGCAAATGAAAAATCGACAGTAACTGCTATACGTTTGTAACGACTTTCGGTAGGATAAGCCAAGTCCTGCGGAATGAGCAACTGCTTTTGCTCTCCATGCGGAGTTATAGAATCCAATTTTTCTTTTTGCTTAAATAAAGGAGCAAAGGTGATGTAAAGTAATAAGACGCCTGCTGCTGCTGTAACGGGAATCACAATAAGATAAATAGGCATTGGATTCGCTAACGTATCTACCCACTCCATAATGGTATCAATGACTAATTTTACATTTAACACAACAATAATTCCTGCCGTTAGCCAGGCGCAAACTTTTACCCAAGGCTTTATAGCAAAGTCTCCCATCTTAACTTTATCACTCGTAAAATGAATGAGAGGAATAACCGCAAAGCCAAGCTGCAAACTCAAAATTACCTGACTAAGAATTAATAATTCTCCGGTACTTTCTTCGCCATAAATACTTAACGCAATAAAAGCAGGTATAATAGCTAAGAGGCGGGTTATTAACCTGCGCAGCCAAGGTTGTAAACGCAAATTCAAATAACCTTCCATTACTATTTGCCCAGATAATGTTCCTGTTAGCGTAGAGCTTTGTCCGGCAGCAATAAGTGCAACAGCAAATAGAATTGGAGCAAACTTTGTTCCTAACACTCCTTCCAGTAATTTATGCGCATCTTGAATCTCCCCTACTTCGTACATGCCTGTTTTGTAAAAAGCCGAAGCTGCTAGAACTAAAATTGCAGCATTTACAAAAAACGCCATGTTGAGTGCTATCGTAGTATCTATAAAGTTGAATTTAATGGCGGATTTAATTCCTTCTTTTGTTCTTTCATATTTACGAGTTTGCACGAGTGCAGAATGCAAGTAAAGATTGTGCGGCATCACGGTAGCTCCTATAATTCCTATAGCGATATATAAGGCTGTTGAATCCGGAATGGATGGAATGAAACCTTTCACTAGCTCTCCAGCATCGGGCTTGGCAAAAATCATTTCAAAGATAAAAGCGATGCCAATGGTGGCTACAAGTGCCAAGATAAAAGCTTCCATCTTGCGCATTCCGTAACGCTGTAAAAAAAGTATCAGAACAGTATCTACCACGGTTATCGACACTCCCCACAACAAGGGTAAATCAAATAACAATTGAAGTCCTATAGCCATGCCAATTACTTCGGCAAGATCCATAGCTGCTATAGCAACTTCGCAAAGAATCCAATTAAAAAAATTTATTACGGGATGATAAGCTTCCTTGGAAGCTTGTGCTAAATCCATTCCTCGAACCAATCCTAACCTCGAACTTAAGCTCTGTAAAAGCAAGGCCATCAAGTTGCTCATCAACAATACCCATAGCAATGAATACCCATACTTGCTGCCACCGGCTAAATCAGTTGCCCAATTGCCTGGATCCATGTAGCCTACACTAACCAAATAAGCAGGTCCTAAAAAAGCAAAGAGCTTTTTCCAGAATCCTGAATACTTCGTAGTATCTACCGATGAGTGAACCTCATCTAAGGATTTTGTTGAATTATTTTTTCTTGCCAGCGCCAATGGAAACTAATATGTTTTTGGATATCTGATGACTAATGAAAATATGTTTCTTGTTATTTAGCTGAATGGAAAGCGACTTATCATAGGGCTGAATTGCTTTAACTTTTAGTTTACCACCTAAGATTATTCCAGATTTATCTAACAATTGCAAAAAGGCTTTGGAATGATCAACCACACCGGTCACCACATATTGCTTACCTTCTTTAACCATAGAAAGCTGAACCGACTTTTCCTTAGATATCATCATCTTACCATTCACATCCGGAATGGGATCTCCGTGCGGATCGATCTTAGGATACTTCAAAACATTATCGATGTGCTGAATTAATTTCTCGGAACGAATATGCTCCATCTGCTCAGCGATCTCATGCACTTCGTCCCACTTAAACTTTAACACCTTTACCAAAAACATTTCCCATAACCGGTGCTTTCGAATAATGCTTAAGGCAATTTTATTCCCCGAATCAGTCAAGTTCAGTCCTTTGTATTTTTTGTATTTAATATACTTCTTCTTAGCTAGCTTCTTAAGCATATCCGTAACTGAAGCAGCTGTGGTATCTAATCGTTTTGCAATGTCGTTGGTAGCAATGTTGCCACTACTGTTCTCTGCGATTTTATAAATCGCTTTCAGGTAATTTTCTTCGGTGAAAGAATTCATAGTAAAAATATTTAAGGCAAATATAAAATATTTTTAGACAAGCTTAAAAATTATATTAGTTTTGTATAAATATTACTATGAAGCGCTTATTTATTATATTTTTAACTCTTCTAATAACTATCGAATTTTTCGCCTGTCGGAAAATGCTTCCCGGTGCACCCAAATCAGAAGAAACGTTAGCCGAACCGCTGGAAGGACTAACACAAGAACAGCTTCTACTCTTTGCTCTTGGCGATGAAAATTTTGCTCACGTTTTTAGCAAAGACCAAGGCTTGGGCCCCATCTTTGTGCAAACTTCTTGTGAGGGATGTCATTTCAGCGATGGCAAAGGTCACCCCTTTAATAATATTACACGTTTTGGAAAATACATTAATGGCACTTGGAATCCTGTGCATTCGGAAGGAGGACCACAACTTCAGCAACGAGCTATTACAGGATATGCACCCGAATCATTGCCTGGCGGTGTGGCTTACGATGATTTACTCCCCGCTAATGTTACAGGGCTAGGTTTTTTAGAAACTGTGTACGATGCCACCCTTCTTGCATTAAGCGACTCTTCTGATGCAAATGCAGACGGAATATCCGGAAAAGTAAATTGGATAAATCCTCCGCCTTATTTTAAACCCAAACCCCAACACATTTCCGTCAACGGAAAATACATTGGTCGTTTTGGAAGAAAAGCCAGCTCCATTGACTTAATACATAGAGTCACTAACGCCTATCACGATGATATCGGAATAACTTCAGATAATGAAATGGTTGACCCGATAAATCACCTTGTTTCTGGCATAAACGGTGATGGTGTTGCAGATCCTGAAATTTCATCATCAACGTTAAGCCAAACAATTTTTTACATGCGTACACTAAAAGCACCACCAAGAAGGGAAACCAATCACCCCGATGTACTTGCAGGCGAAACAATTTTCATACAAGCAGGTTGTGCATCGTGCCACGTTCCGACATTAACAACAGGAAATTCTGAAATAGAACCACTCAACAACAAAACATTTCACCCATACACTGATTTACTATTGCACGACATGGGGCCGGGGTTAGACCGAGGATACACAGAAGGCTCCGCAGCCTCAAGCGAATGGCGCACCCCTCCACTATGGGGATTTGGGCTTCAGCAAAACTCCCAAGGCGGCATGCTTTTTTTATTGCACGATGGCAGAGCCAGAACTGTTGAACAAGCATTAAGTTACCACGGAGGTGAAGCTACCAAAGCAAAAAATAATTTCATGTCGCTTAGCGAACAGGATAAAATAAAATTAATTCGCTTTTTGAATTCACTATAAAATGAAGAGAAGAGAATTCATAAAAAGCTCTGCTGCATTTTGTGCGGGCATTTCTGTATTGTCACTAGCAGGCTGTAGTCCCTACCGATATGTATCAAGTGAATTTGAAAGCGGAATGCTTAAAGTAAAAAAGACAGATTTCTTAGAAGATAAATGGGTTGTAGTACGCTCAGAAAAAGCAAATGCCCCTATCCTACTTAGCAAAAATGAAAACAACACCTACACTGCAGTTTTAATGCTTTGCACACATAAGCAATGCGAAATTAGACCAGCAGGAACAATTCTTGCTTGCCCTTGCCATGGAGCTGAGTTTTCTTTTGAAGGGAAAGTTTTAAAAGAACCAGCAGAGATTGACTTGCAAATATTTCAAACTAGTGCCGATGAAAGTTTGATTTACATAAACCTAAAATAGAAAATGAAACAGTTATTATTTCTTGTTCTTCTTTCAACACTCTATTTAACAGCTTTTTCTCAAAAAGATAGTACCAAAACCTCACAGGATGCAATTTACGACAGACCCTTTATTACGATTGGCAAAACAAACACAGCAGTAGGGGGTTATTTGGAAGGGAACACTAATTATTTTTCGGAGGATGGGGTTACTGAAGGCTTTTCGATGGAAATGAGGCGCTTCAACATTTTTCTTTACTCAAATATTCACTCTCAAATAAAATTTCTTTCCGAGCTAGAATTCGAACATGGCACCGAAGAAATTTCTCTTGAAACTGCCTTGTTAGATTTTGAATTAAACCCTGCTTTAAATTTCAGGGCAGGTATAATTCTTCCTCAAATAGGAATGGTAAATGCTAATCATGATTCTCCAAAATGGGAATTTATAGAAAGACCATTATCCTCAACAGAAATAATTCCAACCACACTTTCAGAAATTGGATTTGGATTTCACGGTAAGCTATTTCAAAATAACCTAATTGTAGCCTACGATGCTTACGTTGTAAACGGCTTACAGGAAAATATTATTCTTAATGATGCAGGCAAAACGCATTTAGAAAGCGGTAAAAATCCCGAAATGTTTGGAGAGGATAACAATGGAACACCCATGTATAACATAAAGCTTTCCTTAGCAAATAACAAACTTGGCGAAATTGGATTTTCTTATTACGGTGGAGCTTATAATCGATTTAACTTGGAAGGAAATATAGTTGAAGAAAAAAGAAATCTCAATCTTTATGCTATAGACTTAAGCACACAAATCGGGAAACTTAAAATTATTGGGGAATACTCTTTTGTTTCTATTCAAATTCCAAACGACTTAAAAGGCTTGTATGCATCAAATCAATATGGAACGTTCTTGGAATTTTCTTATCCTGTTTTAAAACGAACAATGCTTGGATTTACCAAAGCAGTATTAAACACCAACATCAGACTAGAACAAGCAGATTACAACATGGGCATCTTTACACAGAGCAACACAAAAATTGGGGACGAAACATCTGCCCTTGCTTTGGGCATAGGCTTTAGACCTTCCTCATCTACGGTGTTTAGAGTCAACTACCGTTACCAACTTAATTACGACTTTTTAGGAAACCCTCCTGCACGTATTGGGGGTTTTCAAGTAGGAATAGCGAGTTACTTTTAGCACCTCTCCTATTTACATATTCTCTTTAAAAACTCAACACTTTTCCTTTTCATCTTTGCCTATATTTGTTTGATGGGAAAGGAGCTGCTTTTTGTTGATGTTATATTGCCGCTGGCAGTACCCTTGCTGTATACCTATTCCATTCCTGAGTCTTTACAAAAAAATATTATACCTGGACAACGTGTGGTTGTTCAGTTTGGAAAAAAGAAATTATATACTGCCCTCGTTCATACCGTTCATTCCAAAGAGCCTGCTATTTACAAAGCAAAGCCTATTGAAAGCATACTCGATGTTGAACCCATCGTTAACGCCAAGCAATTTGAACTATGGAGATGGATTTCAGATTATTACATGTGCAGCATGGGCGAGGTAATGAACGCAGCATTGCCCTCCGGCTTAAAACTATCCAGCGAGACCAAATTATTGCTGAGTGATGAATTAAACATTAAGAGCGAAGATTTAAGCGATGACGAATTTTTACTTTACGAAGCGCTACAAAAAGTGGGAGTGGTAACATTGGATGAAGCAGCAGAAATAGTTCAGAAAAAATCTGCTTTGGGAGTCATAAAATCACTCTTGGAAAAAAGAGTGCTAATCATTCACGAGGAGCTTAAAGAAAAGTTTAAACCCAAAGTAGAGCAATACATCTCCCTGAGCGAAGAAGCGACAGGCGATAAAAACTTACAGAAAATATTTCAAACGCTGGAGAAAAAAGCCTTCAAGCAACTAGAAGTGTTAATGGAATTTATTCATTTGTCTCAATCGCTTCCTGAAAATAAAAAAATTGTAAAAAAATCAGAGCTTACAAAAAAATTTAGCGCATCTACCATCAATGAATTAGAGAAGAAAAATATTTTCAAACTACATAGCGAAGAGGTTGGGCGGTTTCAGCTTTCAGACCCATCAGCAGACAGCAAAGGATTATCGGACGAACAACAAAAAGCACTCGCAGAAATAAAAAAATGCTGGCAAGAAAAAGACGTAGTGTTGTTTCACGGTGTTACCTCCAGCGGCAAAACAGAGGTATATGTGCGCTTGATTGAAGAAACTATAAAGCAAGGCAAACAAGTACTTTTTCTGCTTCCCGAAATTGCATTAACCACCCAAGTAGTAAGCAGGATAAAAAAATATTTTGGTAATCAGCTAGGTGTGTACCATTCGCGCTTTAATGAGAATGAAAGGGTTGAGGTTTGGAATACAGTTCTAAGTCAATCCCCCGCCTTCTCGAAGGGAAGAAGTCAGAATGCGCAAGTTCCTCCCCAATGGGGAGGCCAGGAGGGGCAGCACCCTTTCCAAGTGATCCTTGGCGCACGCTCTTCTTTATTCCTACCCTACTCTAACTTGGGATTAATTATAGTAGATGAAGAGCACGATGGCTCCTACAAACAATTTGACCCTGCACCAAGGTATAACGCACGCGACTCAGCAATTTTGCTTGCACATATTCATAAAGCAAAAGTTTTGTTGGGCTCCGCTACCCCCTCTGTAGAAAGTTATTACAACGCCACCGTATCAATAGATAATTCAACACCAAAATATGGTTTTGTGCAGTTGAACACACGTTATGGCGGAGTAGAATTACCCGAAATTATTTTAGCAGACATTAAAGACGCTTCCAAGCGCAAGAAAATGAAATCGCATTTTTCTCCTCAGCTCATGGAAAACATGGAGGAGGCATTAAAGAATAAAGAGCAAATAATACTTTTTCAAAATCGCAGAGGCTTTGCCCCGCACCTGGAATGCAAAACCTGCAACTGGATTCCGGTTTGTAAAAACTGTGATGTAAGCATGGTATACCACAAAACAGGAAACCAACTTCGCTGTCATTACTGCGGCTATATGACAGGAATTCCAAATACCTGCAACGCTTGCGGCAGCAACGAAATACAAATGAAAAATTTTGGCACCGAGAAAATTGAAGAAGAACTACAACTTTTTTTTTCCGAAGCAAAAATTGCCAGAATGGATTACGACACTACGCGCTCCCGCTTTGCACATGCCCGACTTATACAGGATTTTGAAGAAGGCAACATTGATGTTTTAGTGGGCACACAAATGGTTACCAAAGGACTTGACTTTGGAAATGTAAGCATAGTTGGAATTTTAAATGCCGATCAGATGTTACACTTCCCCGACTTTAGAGCCCATGAGCGAGGATTTCAAATGCTGGCACAGGTATCGGGCAGAGCAGGCAGGAAAAGTAAACGCGGCAAGGTAATTATGCAGACTTATAACCCCGAGCACCACATACTTCATTACGTAATTGAAAATGATTACAAAAAAATGTTTACTGAAGAAATTGAGCACCGCAAAAATTTTATGTATCCCCCATTCTACCGAATTATTGAGTTAACCATTTTAGATAAAAACTTAGATAAAGTAAATGCCTTTGCCGATGAGCTTAGCAGCCTGTTAAAACATGACCTTGGCAATCGGGTATTGGGTCCTGAGTTTCCTATAATACCAAGAATAAAAAACCAGTATCACAAAAAGTTTGTCATAAAAATTGCTCGCGATGAGTCTGCCAACAAAATTAAAACACAGATACGCAACAACATTAATGCCTTACAAAAACACGATGCCTACAAATACATTAAAGTGCAGGCGGATGTAGATCCGATTTGAGGACAATATATCTAATTCATATATAATGTAGCTGAGTCTTACTCCAAAGGAACCCTTCGGGTCAGACCAATTGATGATAATAATAATTGAAATTATTTAAAATTCGAATCATAGCAACAGCGTCAAGCAGCAGCTGTTATAGCCAATTTTAATAGACAAACTACATCATTGATAATGAAAAACAAAATCAAAACATTCTGATTATTTCTGTTTATTGTAACAGGGCAAATTGCATACGGGCAGACCAACAAAGAAAAAGCACTTGAAAAAAGGTCTTGAAGCGATTAAGCTTATGGACAACGGAAAGTTTGATGAAAGCATTAAACTTTTAGAAGAAGCTCAAAAGCTTGATCCAAAAAAGTTTGACTACCCTTACGAAATAGCTTATGCTCATTATATTCAAGAGGACTATAAAGGAGCAATAAAAATTTTGGTTTAGTTTCTGTTTTGTGCGTTTACACATTACCTAGTTGCTTTGTCATGTGAGTTTGCCGCTTTTGCATCTTACATTGTTACTTTGTTATGCCTCATCGTAAAAAGACCGACAGACCTTCAAAACATCGACAGCAAAAATGAAAGACAACCAACCCTTCGCAAAATTAAAAGAGGTGTTTTGCCAACACACTTGCCGACCCAAAAACACCACATTTAATTTTGCCCAACCGCACCCAAAGCCCACCCACCACCCGACAAATGAACAGCGGACAATTTGAGTGCAAATTTGACAACAACAAAGTTTTAAAAAACTAACTTTACGACCTATAAAAGCAACGGAATTAAAATAGATAATGGCTAAAAAAGAAGTAAAAGAAAAGGCAATTGAAGTAACACTTTGGGAAGCTGCCAATAAATTGAGAGGTAGCGTTGAACCTGCCGAATACAAGCATGTGGTATTGGGTCTTGTTTTCTTAAAGTTTGCCAGCGACAAGTTTGAAGAACATAGAGCAAAACTTATTGCAGAGAAAAAAGAAAAGTATGTAGAAATGCCTGACTTCTATAACATGAGCAACGTGTTTTTCTTAGAAGAAATTTTACGGTGGAGTTACATTGTAAAGAAGGCAAGACAAAACGATATTGCTTTAATCATTGACACGGCACTACATACCATTGAGAAAGACAACAAAGCATTGAAAGGAGCAGTTACCACCTTACGACACAAGAAAAAGATAACAACCAGCTTATTTTATTTTAATTTTACTTCAAATGAAAAAGATAAAAAGATAAAAAGATAAAAAGATAAAAAGATAAAAAAATTAAAAAAGAAATTCCAAGGACGAAAGTCTGTCGAATCATATTGAAAACCGCCATGCGGTAATCATTAACTATAAAAAGCCGTTCCTACAATGGCACAAAAAATTATATCCATGGAGAGAACCCGATCCTGCTGAGAGAATTGAAAATCAATGCTCACGAGTAAGCCTTTTTCTCTGTGAGGACAAAAAAGAGCACGAAAAATGGCTGAAGAAAAATTACAAGCGCATATTTGAGGAAGAGCTTGATGACCATGCAGGTTCAAAAAAGAATGGCCTAAAAATAGGACATACAAGCTTTTCCATAGGTGGTTTCATATTTCATTCGCAGACCTAATCTTTGATGAGGACAGACACACTCCTATTGACTTTTTTTAAAGAGTAAAGGATAAACCCCCAGTTGGGCGAAGGCTGCGCTTAACCGAGAATTAGCAAATACTACTTGTTGTAAAAGTTCTTTTGAGCTAGGTCTTTTAACAAAACATGATTGCCCTTGTAAACTGCTAGCACAAAGGCATCGGCAGTTTCACCTCCAAGCGAGGCGATTTCTTTCCTTTTCTCTTCAGCCTCAGCCAGAGAATTAAAATTACCTATCGTAAAGCGAGTAATGCCATCGTTGTAGTTTCTGGTTTCAATTTTTCCAGCCGAAACTAGATGGGAGTAATTAAAATTATGGGCCTCAAAATAGGCTCCTACTTGAACAGTAAATGAAAGGCTCTCTGCCGAAAGCTTACCAAACTCATTCACAATATCATCATACGAAGACAGACTAAAATCACGAGCTGCCCCTGCACTATCAATGGATGGAATAACCGACAATAGCTTATACTCAGGATATAAATAATCATATCTAAAATTCTTATCCTTTCCACGTAACAGCGTTTTCTGTACTCCCGATACTGAAATAATTAGTTTATTTATAAACTCCACATCTTCACCAAACAATTTAAAAAGCACTTTTTCATCCGCAGGTAAGTAGTTGAAAATAAATCTTCCGTCACGCAGCTGTGTCGAAGTTTTAAAAACAGAACCGTCTGCATTCAAAATTGACAATTTATTCTTGGCTCTTTTTGCTAATACGTTTGAGGTGTAAAAGGACACATCTATCGTTGCTTCTAAATAATAATCCACGTTCGAAGTATTAAACGACTTTATCTGATCCTCCTTGGTTGAATCGCAGGTAAAATAAATTCTATAGTTGGCTCCTACTGGAAGGTTCAATAGATACTTACCAGTAGCGGCATTTGAATAATACACACCCTGTTCGCTATCGCTATCAACGTTTACTACACGAATCTTTTCCTTACTTGGACTATCGTCCAAGGTGATGGTTCCTTTTAGGGAAACCAAGGCATTCCTTTTGCCGGCTACTCCGGGTTTTACTTCGTATATATCTTGCTTGCCATATCCTCCTGCCCTACCTGATGAATAATATCCTTTTGAGCCATCGGCAGTAACAACGTAATAAATGTCATCGTCAACTGTGTTAATCGGATAGCCAATATTCTGCGCCTTGGACCAAGTGCCGTCATCCTGCAAGTAAGTTCTAAACACATCGTATCCTCCCATACTCTTAATACCATTTGAACTAAAGTGTAACATCTTTCCATCAGGGTGAATAAAGGGCGCATCCTCATCAAATGCGGAGTTAATCACGGAACCAAGGTTCTTTGGTTTGCCCCAGGTACCATTTGCATTTAATTCCGACTTCCAAATATCTTTCCCGCCATATCCACCCGGTCGTTCGCTAGAAAAGTAAAGCGTTCTTTCATTGGCAGAAAGCGAACAGCTTCCCTCCCAAGAGTTGGTATTAATGTTCTTGCCCAAAGAAACCTCCGGCATCCACATGTTTCCCTCTAGCTTGCTCATGTAAATATCACCGTTATCTTTCTGCGTACTTTTAAATAAGAACAGCTTTTGCCCGTCTGCCGAAAGCGCAACAGCAGCGTCATGATAATTTGTATTGATATTTTCAATAGGATCTGGTGTTAACCAACGGCTACCAATATTATAGGAATAAAAAATATCCTCGTAATATTGTTGCAAAGAATCCGGCAACACCTTGTAGTCAGAGTACACACTTTGCATGCCACCGGTAGATCGCACACCTCTATAGGTAAAAATCAAAAAAGCTTCGTCCGATGAAATGACGGGAACATATTCAGAATGAATAGAATTTATTTCCTTGCCTAAGTTTTTAATATCCGCATTGGTAGGCAGGGCAACTTGATCTTTAGCATTCTGGCAATACTTAACAAACAACCTTGCCTGTTCTATGGTCTTAGAACTTGGCTTAGAAGCAATGTATGTTTCAAATTCAGCAATCGCTTCATTGAATAAATAATTCATGTGCAGGGCCCGACCATAATAATAATGCAGATCCGGAATCGAAGGGTTCAATTCTAGCACCTTCTTGAGCAATTCTTTTGATTGTTCAGGAACATCCGACTTGCTCAAATAGCAGATGCCGGCTTTATAGATGATGTATTGATCGTTGGGATACTTTTGTAAAAGATTATCGTAATAGGGCAAAGCGTCAAGAAAATTTTCATCTTGCATAATAGACTCCGCTTTCTCAAGAAGTGCCCGGTCCGATTTATTTGCCATTAGTTCCGCACTAATCAATCCTTTGTTATCCTGAGCAGAAACTTCGTTAATCGCAAAAAGAAAAAATGTTGCTATTAATAGGAACCTCATAAACAAATATAGTTATTTGAATAATAAGAACACATGCTATAAAAATTTGGTGTTGTCAAACAAGTTACTTACCTTTGACGTAAGTAACGCAAGTCGATAGTATGCTAACCTCATTTGGTAATAAAAACACAAGAAAAATTTGGGAAGGCGAACGAATAAAGGGATTGTCGACAGAAATTCAAGAAATAGGGCGCAGAAAACTACGAATGTTAAACAACTCACAAAAATTAACTGACTTACAGGTTCCACCTTCGAATCGACTGGAGAAATTAAAAGGTAAGCTTAAAGACTATTACGCTATCAGAATCAATAACCCATGGAGAATAATATTCAAATGGAATAATGGCAACGCACACAAAGTAGAAATAATTGACTATCACTAAATAAATAAAAATGAAAAAAATAAGAAATATACATCCCGGAGAAATTCTATTAGAAGAATTCTTACTGCCTCTTAAAATAACTGCATACAGGCTTTCGAAAGACATTAGAATCCCGCAGACTCGTATTTCGGAAATTGTAAAGGGCAATAGGAGAATAACTGCAGATACATCTCTTAGGCTATCAAAGTATTTTGGTAATTCGGCAAAATTTTGGCTCGGACTTCAAGATGACTTTGACATCGAAGAAGAAACATCCAGGAAAACGTCTGAACTAAAAGCAATTAAGCAATACCCCCGTCACGCAGCATAACAGCTAACCACCCTAGTTGCCACTAAGCTGTATTTTGTTTTTTGTACCAGCGCAGTTGTCCCGAAGGGTATATACTAGACCTACAAATATTAAAATGTTGAATCAAGGAAACGATAATATAAATATTGAATTGAAAGGGAGTGTAATTGCTTTACTTGATGAGTATAGAAAAGCCATTGACGAACTTATAAGTGTTATCAAACCTATAAATGACAAACAACTTTGTGAATTAGTTGACATAAATACAACTGATTTAGACTGTAAATCAATCCAATCAATATTAACACACGTTGTTTGTTCGGGATATGGTTATATAATTTATATCGAAAACTATATCGGAAATAAAAAACCACGTCTCGAAAAAGTAACTTATGAAAATGCAAACAGGTATGTTGAGCAGTTAAATTTAATGTATGAATATTCCATAAACTTCTTTCAAGAGAATTTAAATTTAGAAATTGAACAATTGGATAATTTAAAAAAAATAAATGTAAATTGGGGGCAGCAGTACGATATAGAACAATTATTAGAACACGCTATTGTTCATGTTTTGCGGCATAGACGTCAAATAGTTAAGTTCATAAAACAACAAAAAAAACAGGATAAATAACACCCTAGTTGGGCGAAGGCTGCGCCTTCGTCAACCTATCATTGAAGCTTTAAGCTACATAAATAATAAAACAAAGTCTGCAGCCTTCGCTTAACCGAGAAAATTAGAATTAAACTTAGCTACCATACATAGCAGTACGATTTGCAAACTTGGCCCTACTGCAGATTGCCTACCTTTGTTCTCAATCCATGACTACAGATATAAAAGTAAACAAGCCGGAACTAATTACGCCCGGAAAAAATATTGCATTCTTTAAGCAAGGAACAAATGTGCCGCTTACCATTGCCGCGTTGGAGGAAGGCAACTTTGTGCTTATAACAGAAATTTATCACAACGGATTGACCCTACTTAAGGAGTTGCACACGCATCTTAATAAAAAACTTCGCAATGAATCTTTTCAGGAACAACGCGAGTACAGATCAGCATATCAGAAATTGTCAAATCTTATTTTAATTGAAATTGCAGATCACCTGCTGGTTGTAAAGAGTTCTCCTACTATTGGCTGGCTGAAAAAACTATATCCTAACGATCACAATTTCTTTTTATCCTTTCCTCAGATACAAGGGCTGAACAGCGCCTGGCAGTGGTATCAAAATGGAATTTCAATTCCTGTTTTAAGAAACAAAATACATCCCTATTATGGCACTTACTTTCCTACTCGTTTCGATCACTTAGAGCTTTTCAATAATTGGCTGAAACGATACCAAGGGCCTAAAAAATCGGCAATCGATATTGGCTTTGGCAGCGGAATACTCTCTTTTCAAATAATAGAACATGGTTTTCAAAAGGTATATGGCACAGATATAAACCCAAATGCATATGTAGGATTAACAGCGTATATGGGTACTACAAAGTTATCCCGCAAAATAGAGCTTGACCTTGCACCACTTTTTGGTAAATGGAAACAGCAAACCGAACTAATTGTTTTTAACCCTCCTTGGTTGCCGGAGTCTGGCGAGCTGGATAAAATGGATGAAGCCATCTACTACAACGATAAGCTATTCCCTGATTTTTTTTCAGAAGCAAAGCTCAGGCTTCTACCCACAGGTAAGCTGGTACTGCTGTTCTCAAACTTAGCGCAAATAACAAATGTCACAAAAGAACATCCAATAGAAAAAGAACTATCCGAAGGCGGAAGGTTTAAATTGGAAAGATGTTTTAAGAAAAACGTGAAAGCTGCCTCCGAAAAAACTAAGCGAGATCAGCACTGGCGCTCCTCGGAAGTAGTAGAACTTTGGGAACTAGTACATAAGGAATAATCCTACACTTCCTTATCCTGAATCTGCTGAATGATTTCTTCAATCAGCATATCTTCCCCTTGAGTAGGGTCGTATTTCCACTTGAGGTTGTTTCCAAATAATAGTCCAAAAGATTGCCACATGAAGGCAGAGAACCCACCGCGGTAGTCTTTAATAACCTTATAGGTTGTCATGCCGGTTTCGCGATTTATCAAGCGGATAAGAATTTTCCCTTGGCTCATGGTAAGATTTTTCAAATCGCTGGTAAATTGATCTTTTAATTCTTTCTCTACTTTTCTAAGATAAGCAGCGCGTTTTTTTTCTGGCAGGTTTGCTAAAGCAGCATCGTGCTCTTTTAATTTAATTGCTGCTAATACGGCATAGGGGTATGCTTTCTTTACATTTCTGCGCAAGCGATAATAATCTTGTTTCTCTTTATCGTTTTTAAACTTACGGTTGGATATCACATTATATTCATTCAACGTTATCGTTGGCAACTCCTCCCCATTAAATGGAACCGAAGCAACCATAATATCGCGGTAAGAAACTTTTGGTGTTGATTTTACAACTTGAGAAAACAAACCCGATGTAAAAAATAATACAACCAGTACTGTACTAAGAATACGCTGCATATTATGTTTTTTTGTTTCCATTGGTTATATAATTCAACAATTGTGCCAGTACTATAACGAATGAAAGTCCTAAATGTTACGGCAATTGACAATACTATGTTAACCGTTAAATTTTATACAAAAACACTACTTATCGCTATACATCCTGTTCCTTTTCCAGTTTGATTGAGAAGGCTTAACTACAGAATCCGATACAGAAATCACTTTTTTTGAGTTTAATAATTTAACAGAAAGAAATGCTGCCAAACCGGCTTCCTCTTTGTTTTCGGCAGATAACTTATCAGGGGTAAAATACTTTCCTACAAAGTGAGTATCAAAATTGCCCGAAACAAATGCTTCGTGCTGTAAAACAAATTTGCAAAAAGGCATGGTGGTCTCTACGCCAATTATTTTGTATTCATCAATGGCACGAATCATTCTTGCTATGGCCTCTTCCCTATCTTTTCCGTATGTTATTAGTTTAGCAATCATAGGATCATAGTAAATAGGAATATCCATTCCTTCTTCAAATCCATCATCCACACGAACCCCCGGCCCTTGAGGAATTTGATATACTTCAAGCTTTCCAATGTCTGGTAAAAAATTATTTGCAGGATCTTCGGCATACACACGCACTTCGATAGCGTGACCATTAATTTTCAGATCTTCTTGTTTAAAAGAAAGCTTTTCTCCCTGCGCCACTTTGATTTGTTCTTTTACCAAATCAATTCCGGTAATCAATTCAGAAACCGGATGCTCCACCTGCAAACGCGTATTTACTTCTAAAAAGTAAAAGTTCTTATTTGAATCTACTAAAAACTCAACGGTACCGGCACTTACATATCCACAAGCTTTGGAAAGATTAACCGCACACTCTCCCATCTTTTTACGAATTTCAGGTGTTAAAACCGTTGAAGGCGCTTCTTCAACTACCTTTTGATGCCTGCGCTGCACAGAGCATTCCCGCTCAAAAAGATATAGCACATTGCCGTGGCTATCTGCTAAAATCTGAATCTCAACATGCCTGGGTTTCTCCACATATTTTTCTATAAACACGGCTCCATTTCCAAAAGCGGATACTGCTTCGCTGGATGCACGTTTTACTTCTTCCTCTAAGTCACTTTCCTTTTCAACAACGCGCATACCTTTGCCACCACCTCCGGCACTTGCTTTAATTAAAATCGGAAATCCTATTTCTTTAGCAACTTTCAACGCAACTTTTAAATCATCAATTGCACCTTCGGTACCCGGAACCATAGGAACATTATGTTTTTTTGCTGTAGCTTTTGCAGATAGTTTATCACCCATCATTTCCATGGCTTCGGCAGGAGGGCCAATAAATATTATATCATTCTTAATAACATCACGCACAAACGAAGCATTTTCAGAAAGAAATCCATAGCCGGGATGAATTGCATCCACATTAAGTTTTTTACAAACGTCAATAATTTTTTTTCCGTTTAGGTAGGATTCCGAAGATGCCGGAGGGCCAATGCATACGGCCTCATCTGCATATCGCACAAAGGGAGCATTTCTATCAGCTTCCGAAAAAACGGCAACTGTGGATATGCCCATCTCCTTGCAGGAGCGCATGATGCGTAATGCTATCTCTCCTCTATTAGCGATAAGTATTTTCTTAATTTTTTTCAATGTGATTCAATAAAATTAATGATTGATTCGTAAATATAATCCAAATCTTTATCAGTTATGCAGTATGGAGGCACCAAGTAAATAACATTTCCTAGCGGACGAAGCACAATTCCCTTATCCATAAAAAATTTAGCAGCAGTATCCCGCACCGAATTAAAATAGGATGTCTGCTCGTTCGTTTTCAATTCAATTGCCAAGATGGTGCCCTGCACCCTGCAATGTACATCCGTCAATGCACGCAACGCTTTTGTAAAATTCAAATGACGTTTATTGATTCGTTCGATATTGCTCCATGTATTTTTATTTTCAAAAATATCTAAACTCGCCAGTGCTGCGGCACAAGCAACTGGGTTGGCTGTAAAAGAATGTCCATGAAAAAATGTTTTCATTCGATCTTTCGATACGAAGGCGTTAAAAATATTGCTCGTACATGAAGTTACTCCCAGTGCCATGGTCCCTCCGGTAAGTCCTTTGGAAAGACACAAAATATCCGGCTTTACTGAAAGATAATCCGAAGCAAAAAATTTGCCGGTTCTTCCAAATCCTGTAAACACTTCATCGGCTATGGTAAATATGTTATGTTGCTTACAAATTAAAATCATTTTAGAAAGCGCCTTGGCTTCATGCACTACCATACCTGCTACTCCCTGCACAATAGGCTCGAAAATAAAGGCAGCTATTTTAGATTTATCTTTATTTATAGCATTTTTAAGCTGCTGAATTGCTTTACTCTCGCTACCCTTTACAGGCGCATCAATAAAAATTACATCAAACAAATTTACATCAAAGGGTTTGCTGAATGCTCCTCGTGCACTTACCGACATGGCGCCAAACGTATCTCCATGGTATCCATTTTTAAAGGCTATTATTTTCGGCTTTTGTATTCCCTGATTAGTCCAAAATTGAAAAGACATCTTTAACGCCACTTCAATTGCTGTGGAGCCATTGTCAGAATAAAAAATTCTTTTTTGATTCTTGGGGAGAATCTTTAACAGTCGCTCAGCCAACAACACTGCCGGCTCGTGTGTGAAAGCAGCAAAGATTACATGCTCGAGCTTTTTAATTTGTGCAGAAACTTTTTTAGCGATGTAGGGATGGCTGTGTCCGTGAAGGCAAGTCCACCAAGAAGATAAGGCATCAATGTACTTCTTACCTTTTTCATCATAAAGGTAAGAGCCCTTGGCCCTCACAATTCCAATAGCCTCTGGGTTTAAGCCATGCTGTGTGTAGGGATGCCAAATGGATTTCTTATCTCTTCTTACAAGTGACATAAACTATATATTCTCAAAACTTTTGGCGTACTTTAATATCGTTGCTTTATCTACTTTATCTTCCTTAGTTACATGAGCTATACGAGGCACACCACTAAACTTTAAAACAATATTTTCAGATGGAACATGTGGCGATCCGCAGAATACCAGTCCAACTATATTTAGTCCTCTGTTCTTTAATGCATCTACAGTTAACAGCGTATGATTGATGCTTCCCAAATAATTTTGAGTTACAACTACCACCTCTGCATCAAACTTTTTAATTAAATCAATGATAAAAAAATCATCCGTCAAGGGCACTAACAATCCTCCAGCACCTTCAATGATTAGTGTTTTGTTTTTACAAGCAGGAAGTATGATTTTATTAGGATCAATAATTACGTTTTCATTTGCGGCAGCTTCGTGCGGAGACTTATGCTCTTTCAAAGAATAAGATTCCGGATGAATGACAGACACCTCATTACTAATCAGGTTTTTTATGGTGGCAGAATCCGTAGAAAAAAAAGATCCCGACTGTACAGGCTTCCAATAATCTGCTTTTAACGCTTCCACTAACATAGCTGATATAACGGTCTTGCCAACATCAGTACCAATTCCGGTAACAAAAATTTTTCTCATAAAATAAATTAATTAGCGTATTCCTTTTCGGGCACCAGATCCATGTTCTTTTTTAGAGACTTAAGCAAGTTAGAAATTTCCTGTTCTGTGTTAAAAGTATGTAGGCAAATCCGTATTCTTTCTTTTCCTGCCGGCACCGTTGGACTCAATATTGGGCGCACATCAAACCCGTCTGCTTGTATGCTTGCAGCAAGTTTTTTTACTGCCTGATTCCCTGGAAAAATAAACGACTGAATAGGACTAAAACTTGGCAAAAATCCTATCACATTATTTACTTTAACTAACTCTACAAATAAATGAACTATGCTATTGATATTAAAACTATTATGTTTTTCATTTACTAAATATTTATACACTGAATTTAGATCAGATAAGGAGTGAAAAGGAAGCGCTGTTGTATAAATAAATGAGCGAGAAAAATTTATTAAAAAGCTACGTAAATCTTCGGAACCTAACACAACAGCACCGTGACAACCAAGCGCCTTGCCAAATGTGTGCACACGCGCAAAAACATTTTTTTCCAAACCCAATTCAACCACCTTTCCCTCGCCCTTTTCTCCAAACACTCCCGTAGCATGCGCTTCATCAACAATAAGATTAGCATTATGCATTTCGCACAAAGAAGCAATTTCAACTAATGGAGAAAAATCTCCATCCATGGAATAAACACTTTCCACCACCACAAAAATTTCGCCCTGCCCTACCTTTAAGGAGCTACGTAAAAAAGCAAGTCGCTCGGCTAAGTGCAGCACATCATTGTGCCTAAACGGAAAACTATCTGCTTTAGATAAACGTACTCCATCGTGAATGGATGCATGTGAAAGCTCATCGTATAAAATAACATCGCCCTTTTTTGCCACACAAGACAATAGACCAACATTGGCATCGTATCCTGAGTTATAAATTAACCCAGCTTCGGCTCGATGGTGTTTTGCTATGGTTTTTTCTAACTCCACCGCAAACTCCAAATTACCTGTAAGTAACCTTGACCCTGTTGAGCCAAGCGATGTTTTGTTTGCAGAAGCGGCTAAGGCAAACTCTTCTGCCGCAAGCTTCTTTAGCGCTGCAGATCCAGCTAAGCCCAGGTAATCGTTCGAGGAAAAATCTATTAAATTATTTTCCGAAGGCAGGCTTCGTAACAATCCTTTTTCTTCACGCTCTACCAAACGTTTATGTAAAAAATTCTCTTTCAAAAAAAATGAATTAATTGTAAAACTTTCCCAAATCTACCCGCACACCAAATAATAGGCTGGCAGAAAAAACATGATGCCTAATCTCTACAGGTGCTTCGAGACCGGAATTATCATAAAATTTATACTCTAAATTTGGCAGCGCAAATGCATAAACATAAGGATATAATTCATAATCAAACATTACCCCGGAAGTAGCCATGATACTTATGGGAAAAGGCTTTTCCCCTAAAAAATTAAATCGCTTTACATTGGTGTACCCAAACCATCCCATCTTCATATTCAAGCTTATGGAATATTTTTCTTCAGTATCAAACTTAAATGGAATTTCAGTCTGCAAATATATTTTATCAAAGCGCAATCCTTCGTCAAAAAGCAAATAATCCTCCCCTTCTTTGGTATAAATTTTTAGCTTTGTGATATAGTGAAACTCAAAATCTATTCCCAGCCCTATGCGTATACGCTTTATGGGCGCCATTACATTCACATCATAATTTCGGGTTGGGCTATTTGCATGAAATTTAAAATCACCGGAATTAATTACCGCTCCATCCTTATCGTAAAAATCTGTGCTTTTAAAAATTGAATTCCACCGTGCGGAGCCCATTCCATATCCTAAAGAAACAAAATATTTTTCGCTACTCTTTTTTGAATGATAAGAGTATTCCCTTTGCGAAAAGCCAGCAAGTGCCGAGCTAAGTAAAAAAAATAGTATTACAATTTTCTTCATGCAGAAACTGGTTCTTGCTGTTTAGGTGCTGCTCCGTATTTAAAAGCCTCTCTCGATTTCAATCCAAAAAGTTTAAACATCTCCATGTCCGCGTTAAATGCCGGATTGGGGGTGGTCAACAATTTATCACCAGCAAAAATAGAATTTGCTCCCGCTAAAAAACAAAGCGCCTGTCCTTCTAACGACATTTGTGTTCTTCCTGCCGATAGTCTAACCACTGCTTTGGGCATAACAATGCGCGCAGTAGAAATCATGCGAAGCATCTCCCAGATTGACACTAACTTTTGATTTTCAAGTGGTGTACCTTCAACAGGAACAAGTGCGTTAATTGGGACAGACTCTGGAATAGGATTTAAATTAGAAAGCGTAAACAACATATCTATTCTATCATCTACCGACTCTCCCATTCCAATGATTCCGCCCGAGCAAACCGTAACTTTTGCTTTGCGAACATTCTCAATCGTATTCAAACGGTCGTCATACTTTCTAGTAGTAATAATTTTTTTATAAAAATCTTCGGAGGAATCTAAATTATGGTTGTAAGCATATAAACCTGCGTCAGCTAATTTCTGTGCCTGATCTTCGGTTAACATTCCCAGCGTGCAGCACACTTCCATACCCATGTTGTTGATGGATTTTACCATTTCCAACACGCTGTCAAAATCTGAATTATCTCTTACTTCTCTCCAGGCAGCACCTAAACACATACGAGAAGCACCACCATTTTTGGCATTATCAGCAGCCACCATTACATCTTTTACAGAAAGCATTTTATGCACATCAACTCCCGTTTGATAGCGTGCGGCCTGTGGACAATACCCGCAATCCTCCGGACATCCACCTGTTTTTATCGATAACAAGGAGCTAACCTGAACTTCAGATGCATCGTGAAACATCCTATGCACAGCAGAGGCTCTAAATATCAAATCTAAAAGTGGAGAATCGTAAATGGCTCTTATCTCTTCCCGAGTTCGCAAAGTAGTCCCTTTTGCATCGTTTTGGAAGGTGCTATTATCTTTATTCATAAAGTTTTGAGTAGAAAGAACAAAGATATGACTTTGTTTCGGCATAAAGAAATCTTATTTGTCCATACTCCCCTTGAATTTGTTGATTACTTTTGACATGTGAAAAAACCAAGAAAATCGCGCATCTTTCCTTTACATATTGATATTATTACTGTTTTACCACAATTGATAGAAAGCCCTTTTAGCCACTCCATCGTAAAAAGAGGCATTGACAAAAAACTAGTGAAAGTAAATGTGATTGACCTACGCGACTATACCAACGATAAATACAAAACCGTTGATGATTACATGTATGGTGGTGGAGCAGGAATGGTAATGATGATAGAGCCCATCGCAAAATGCATTGAAAAGCTTAAGAAAAAAAGAACATATGACGAGGTAATATATATGTCGCCCGATGGAGAAAAGTTTGACCAAAAGATGGCAAACAAACTATCCATGTCAAAAAATTTATTGATACTTTGTGGGCATTATAAGGGCGTAGATGAGCGTGTACGCGAGCATTTTATTACCAAAGAAATATCCATTGGCGACTATGTGTTAAGTGGCGGAGAGCTGCCGGCAGCCATAGTTTGCGATGCTATTATACGCCTCATTCCGGGTGTTATTTCGGACGAAACATCTGCCCTAACAGATTCCTTTCAAGATGATCTAATCTCCCCACCAGCCTATACCCGTCCGGCAGACTATAAAGGCCTGAAAGTTCCTGATATTCTTCTTTCAGGAAATACAAAAAAAATCGATGAATGGAGGCATGAACAATCAATTGAAAGAACCGAAAAACGAAGACCTGGGCTACTTTCTTAAACCATAGAAGGCAACATTATGAATCATCCATTTAAAATACAAATGCCACAAAGACAGAAAAGCACAAAGATTCACTAAGAAAACAAGTATTTTTTGTGTTACTTAGAGTCTTAGCAACTTAGTGGCAAAATTTAACCTAATCCAAATAGTTACGACTTCATTCCATTAGATAATTCCCTTTTCTATTATAAAAAATCTATTATCTTTGCCGTCCTTTAAAAAACTATAAGCCATGAGCCTTTTATTACAATACGCAGAGCAGCAACTTATTACTAAAAAAGATTTACCAGATTTTAAAGCCGGAGATTCAATCACCGTTAGCTATAAAATTAAAGAGGGCGACAAAGAGCGTGTACAGCAGTTTGCTGGCGTAGTGCTTCAGAGAAAAGGTAACGGCTTGGTACGTTCATTTACTGTAAGAAAAATTTCTAACGGTGTGGGCGTTGAGCGTATTTTTCCTCTTTACTCTCCATTTATTGATAAGATTGTTGTAGAGAAAAGAGGTCAGGTTCGTAGAGCTAAAATATTTTACCTGCGCGATGCGATTGGTAAAAAAGCAAAGATTGATGAATTGAAAGAAGTTGAAGTAAAAGCAGCAGTTGTAGCTTAATACTTACTAATATTTAAAGATAATAGCATAATCCTCGATTTATTAATCGGGGATTTTTTTTGCACTCAATCTTATTTTTAGATAGTTACAAAAATATTTTACATTCGCTTTTTATTAAAACGAATGAATCGGTTATCCCGAAAAATATATTTATTACCACTTGTTTTAGCTCTCAGCTTTTGTGCTGGAATTGAAAACAACCTTTCAGCGCAAATCTACCCCGTACAGCTTACCGCACAACTAATTCCTCCCTATAACGGCTATCTGTTAGATTATGCCGATCCATCTTCCGAAAAATTAAAATTCATTTTTCAGTTTAATGATTTTACAGTTCCCCAATATAATATCAGGCTACGCCTAGAGATTCAAGGCAATGGATTTAGCATTAGCACCAAGCAAATTTTTAACCCACCTCCAATTATTGTGCAACCCGGCATTCCTTATGTGTTTAGTGGCAGCGACCTTGCCCCCTATTTAAACAGCAAGAATCTGGATTTTGTTGGCATCAATCAGTATCAGTACGATAAAGGAAAAACACTTCCCGAAGGCCATTATTCAATCTGCGTAAAAGCGTACGACTATTATTTGTCCAACACACAAGTAAGCAACGAAAGCTGCGCGCAGGCCTGGTTCACGTTAAGTGACCCACCGTTTTTAAATATGCCTTTTTGCAACAGCATCGTAACACCGCTAACACCTCAAAACATAGTATTTCAATGGACTCCCATGAACATGGGCTCACCAAATTCTGCCTTCAACACCGAGTATGATTTTGAACTTTGGGAAATGCGACCTGATAGTACGATTGATCCCAACCAGTTGGTGTTGAGCACATCGCCCATCTACAAAACAACTACCCATCAGCAAATATTAAATTACGGAATTGTAGAGCCTCCCTTAAATTTATATATGAAATATGCTTGGCGAGTGAGAGCCAGAGATATTAATGGTTATGACTTATTTAAAAACAAAGGCTACAGTCAGGTTTGCACATTTAGCTACGGAAGTGCAGGCAAAATATTGGAAAACGCTTACGCATTAAACTTATCAGCACAAGGTATTACACACCGACTCGGAAAATGTTTTTGGACCTATCAAAATGTTTTTACCTCCTACCTGCTGCAAGTGCGAAAAAAAGGAACTACAAATTGGTTTGACTATCGCACTACTTTTAATACAGAAAAAATTCCAAACCTAGAACCTGCAACAACCTACGAAGCGAGGGTACGAGGCGAAGGAAAAGATATTCCCATAGGCAGCTGGAGCAGCCTAGCAACGTTTACAACCTTAAATGACCCCATCTATGCCTGTAACGACCAAACACTGCCAATTGATCCATTGCAAGCGAAACCCTTGCCCGCTAACCTTGCCATTCCGGGATTAATAATTCAAACGGGACAGTTCGAAGTTTTTGCTACAGAAATTTTTCCCACCGGGAGTCCGGGTTGGTATGGAGGAAAAGGATATGCCAGGGTGCTTGGTGCATTTCCATTAGCAGTACAATGGAAAAATATTTACATCGATGACAACAACCGTCATCAGCAAGGACTCATTGAAGCTCTAACACGCGGTATTGACTACTGGACACAGCAATGGGATTTACAAAAGGCAGAAGAAAATGCTGCCTATGTAAGTGGCGTGATTGATACAACTTATATAAACGGCAATCAGGTTTGTGTGGTGTTACAAGGAAGCTTAACACCACAATGTTTCCCTTTTCCTCCCGATGAAAATGTGTTAGTGATACGCGATGAAAATGGAAATCAATATACCATAACAACAAACCCTCCACCTGCTAAAATTGAAGGGCCTACAAATTACATCACACCAAGCACAGATAATTTAGATGCAAACGATAGCACGATGGTGACTTTTAGCGCAAGCGCAAATCAAAATTTTGGCTTCGACAAAAAAGAATACGTTGCCTATACCCTAAACTACGAAGCCATAAAACTTAATAACGGAAAATATTATTTTGTACCTTATAAAAGTGTGGGCGAAAGCAAAGCCGATGAGGTGGTGGCAGATATACAAATAAAAAATTTCTCTCCTACCCTTCTTAGCTTTAAAACAAAAAGCGGTGCCGTTGCTGCTTCCCAAAGCACGAGCAACAATCAATACAAAGTTACGGTGCCAGACAATGCCGAATGTATTTATGCTTGGTATGGAAGTAAAAAGATTGGCAAGTTGAATGTGATATCGCTAAAGCCACTTGTAAAAAATGTTGTATTAGTTCCTGTAAACGGTGCAAACACAAATTACACAAATACACAAATTGAGATAAACAAAATATTTCAGCAAGCCAATGTAAGCTGGACTTTAAAAACTGCTTCTTCATTTACCTTTGATTTAGGTTCTGATGGACTGGAAGCTGCCAACACCACGCTGATGAGTAAATACAGCAAAGAGATGCGTGCTTTGCGCGATGCATTTAGAAATAAGGACACCGCCTACGATAAAAATGCATATTACATTTTTGTAGTGCCTCAATTTAATGACCCTGCTATACAAGGATATATGGTGCGTGGACGAGCGGTAGGCTTTGTAAGTGCCAGCGCAACCTCTACTGACTTTGCCCACGAACTTGCCCACGGTGCTTTTGGTCTCGAGCATACATTTCCTAAAATTGAAAAATCTACGAGCACTAATTTGATGGATTATAGTGGAAAAAATATCCTTACATATGTACAGTGGGCTGCCATCCAACTTGGCAAATTTGTGTTTAACTGGCTGGATGGTGAGGAGGATGGGGCGATTGTTGATGGTCGTGTTTTTGTATTGGAATCTCTAAATCAGATTAAAACAGCCTATCAAAACAACATCTCTGCCACATTTAAACACAATTCACCAATTGGAAATATGTATATCGTTTACGATGTGTCATTGGCAGGCGTTAAATATCCATATATCAAATTAGCCGTAACCAATCAAACTGTAAAACCGCGCGACAAAATTGTTGAAGGTCATGATAATTACCTTCCGCATAAAGATTTTTTAAATGTGGATGGTCATGTGCGTGTATTTGTTCCAAAAGAACTAATACCACAAATGAAAGAATTCTTAACCAGTCCTGCAGATCGCAACCTACTGCTATTCGTAGGTGGTTACATTCCGTTTCAAGAGGTTTTCACAAAACACCCAGATGTTGTTTATCAGGGCGATGTTTGGGATTACTGGGGAGGAATTGACTCTAAGTTTATTAATGCAATAACTACAAAAAATACAATTTATGCCAATGGAAGTGATTTTATTAAAACCAGCAACCACAAAACACACATTCGAGCTGCTTCAAGTTTCTCCTCCATGCTAAGCCTTTTACCATTTCTTAATGATGAAAGAAACGTAGAAGGATTTTACGACCGCTATAGAAATGGGATAAACGCAGGTGACAACATGCTCAAACAATTTAAAAGCGGCAATATTCATTGCAGAAAGATTACTATTGGTGGTGAGGTTAAAATAATCGATACATTAGATGTAGTTTGTCATAGTATGGGTTATGCTTATAGTTTAGGCATGATAAATACTTTACAAAAAGCAGACATTCATATCGGGCGATTTTATATCATTGCTCCTGAGAATGGATGTACGGGATCGCTCCCCCAAGGATTGGAGGAAGCATGGCAATATGGAAGTTTTGAAACTTTGGAACCAATAAGAGAGCAAGATGGTGTTGCTCCTCAATGCCCAGTAGTTGGCATATTAGCTATGGGAGCTAATGGTGGAAGAATTAGAATCCCCACGAACGCGAAAAAAGGGTGGATTGACAGCCACTTAGTTGAAAATTATGATTGGATGTTTTTAATAACTGACGAGCAAATACCAGGTTGTGTTAAAAAAAGAAAGTAAAATCCTAAGTTATTTTTTGGCGTTGCATGTGGTAATCCTATCATGCAATTTCGCTAACACACCTTCAACACAAGGATATGTAGATAGAAATTTCAAAAAATATAAAACTTCCTATGAAATTTTGAACGACTCAATAGCTAAATATATTAGTTCTGATCTTACTTTTTTTATAGCACTTAAAAATTACGACTGGGAATTAGATTCAATGATTATTATATCCCAAAATGGCCAACTCCTAGTTGGTACAATTAATATTTCCTTTGGTATAAATGAAAATGCCAAAATAGATCAATCTGTAGAGATATATGGTAAATATCTAAATAATGTGTGGTATTTCTTTAGAGGGTTGGATGTTTTAGCAATACCAAGAAAAGATTATGGAAAAGATGGGCTGAATCCGCTAACACTAAAAGAGATAAGTGATATATCTAGAAAATATTTGCTGGCCAATGGCATAAAATATCAAGACGATAATTTTGTAATTAATGATGACTGGATAAAAAATAAATTTTACAAAAATGGATATAATAACTACTCCACTACTTTACAATACGACAGCGTCCACTGGCACCTCATCATGGACAAATGGAATCACCGCATCGATACGAACGAATACAAACCCAGCTCGCGCGGACATGCTGTCCGTGCGTTATAAAATAATGACCATATAGTCATGTCGGACCAGCTCGCGCGGACATGCTGTCCGTGCGTTATAAAATAATGACCATATAGTCATGTCGGACAAATACAAGATCAACGATAAAGATAAATCCTATTTTATTACTATGACAGTTGTTGGTTGGGTAGACCTTTTTACAAGATCTAACCACAAAATGCTGATTATAGACTCGTTAAAATATTGCATAAAAAATAAAGGGTTAACGGTGTTCGCCTACTGCTTAATGCCTAGTCACCTTCATTGTATTTGTCGTGCTGATGGTAGCGAAAGTTTATCTGATATTCTTCGAGATATGAAGACATTTACTTCTAAGAACCTGATTCGGCAAATAGTTGAAGAACCCGAAAGCAGACGAGAATGGTTGTTAAGACAGTTCAAAGAAGCCTGCAATCATTTAAAGAAGAATCAAAGATACAAAGTATGGCAAGATGGCAACCATGCCAAAGAAATATTCAGCTCATCGTTTTTGTATGAAAAACTGGATTACATTCATAATAATCCAGTAAAAGATTTAATTGTGGAAAATCCGGAAGACTATTTATTTAGTTCTGCAAGAAATTATGCCGATATGGACGGGCACTTGGAAGTGAATGTGCTCCCAGATAGACCTTTAATTACAAACTGGAAATAGCGTAGAATAATGAATTTGCACGGACAGCATGTCCGCGCTAGCAGAATGTTTGGGATTACTGGGGAGGAATTGACTCTAAGTTTATTAATGCAATAACTACAAAAAATACAATTTATGCCAATGGAAGTGATTTTATTAAAACCAGCAACCACAAAACACACATTCGAGCTGCTTCAAGTTTCTCCTCCATGCTAAGCCTTTTACCATTTCTTAATGATGAAAGAAACGTAGAAGGATTTTACGACCGCTATAGAAATGGGATAAACGCAGGTGACAACATGCTCAAACAATTTAAAAGCGGCAATATTCATTGCAGAAAGATTACTATTGGTGGTGAGGTTAAAATAATCGATACATTAGATGTAGTTTGTCATAGTATGGGTTATGCTTATAGTTTAGGCATGATAAATACTTTACAAAAAGCAGACATTCATATCGGGCGATTTTATATTATTGCTCCCGAGAATGGATGTACGGGATCGCTCCCCCAAGGATTGGAGGAAGCATGGCAATATGGAAGTTTTGAAACTTTGGAACCAATAAGAGAGCAAGATGGTGTTGCTCCACAATGCCCAGTAGTTGGCATATTAGCTATGGGAGCTAATGGAGGAAGAATTCAAAATTCTGGAACGAAAAAAGGATGGATTGATAGTCATTTAGTTACAAATTATTCATGGATATTTAACATTAATAGCTTACAAAATGGATACGTTAAGAAACGTCTATAGATTAGTATTTGTTGTTTATTCTTTATTGATTTTCTCTTGCTCTTCAAATTCTTTGAGCTCTAAAATTTCTAAAGAATTTATAGATGCCAATTTTAAAGATTACGAACCAGTTTATAATCTATTACTCGATTCGTCCAATTTTTATGTTGAATCAGCTCTGAAGACTTTTGGAGGTGAATATACAAGCAATTGGTTTTTAGATTCAATGATTTGCATCAATTCCACAAATGACAAACTTGTTGGAATATTAATATCTAGCAAGGGAAATGGTTCCGAAAATTTTATAGACATGGCTACAAAAATACTTGGGAAACAAATAGATGGTAAGTGGTATTTTTGGAAAGGAATTGAAACCTTTGCAATTGTTAGAGAGGAATTTGGCTATTCCGAAAATAATGCTCCACCCGTAATTGTCTTAAGTTCGCTTGCTCGTCACTATCTCCTTACTTCGGCTTTAGTGAAACAACAATCTAATTACGAGGTTAATGATGAATGGATAAATAAAATATTTTATACAACTGGCTATGACCCCACCTACACTAAGGAACAAAGTGATAGTCTACATTGGCACCTCATCATGGATAAATGGAATCACAAAATAGATACCAACGAATACAAACCTTTGAAGAAATTTCACAAAGACAAGCCTACTTCTTAAGTTATCAAATGCTTCACGTAATAGTCAAACAAAATAACGACCCCAGCTCGCGCGGACATGCTGTCCGTGCGTTATAAAATAATGAACCAGCTCGCGCGGACATGCTGTCCGTGCGTTATAATAGCAGATTTTTTTAGATTAATTCTCATGTAAAAAATAATTAAAAAAAAAACTAAAAAATATTAATAATAACTATACTTATGCCTATCCTACATAAATGCAATCAATTCTTCATTAAAATTCTCATTACGTGGCTTATATCTCTTTTCTTTCCTAATGCCAACTGTAACGCTTTAGCTTACACGTCAGGAACTATTATTTGGAACAATGATTCCGTCTCGGAGGCTTTATTCCCTATTACTTATAATGCAAAACATAATTGTATTCCCTACTGGATTTATGAAAAAAAAATACCATATTTTAATTCCGATAATCAGACTTTTAATAAAACCCTCTCTCCCAATGATGTAAAAGAAGTAAAATTTATTTTTCAAGGCAATGAAGTTAGGCTGCTTTCTATTTCTGGTTTATCAAAAAACTCTCGAATATTTCTTCCTCTAGTAGTAGATGGCAGAGTCAAACTATTAAATAAATATCAAATAAACTCCACAACGGTTGGTGGTCCAAATTCTAATCTTTCTAATGAAAGACTTATTGAAAAATCAATTATTATGGCTGAGTCTGGCATAGTGCAGAAAATTAGCAAGTCAAACTATCAAAAAAAACTAAAACACCTCCTTTCAGATTGTGGATTAGTAATAGCCAAAATCGAATCGAAAAAATACCTATACATACATTTAAAAGAAATTATTTTTGAATATAACAGCTGTCTCAAATAGCACCAACGAACACAAATCTCAAAAAAAAATAAAAACTTTAAAACTATAATTAAAAAATGAAAAACAAATTAACCCTCTTTTTACTTTTTGCAACTCTAACTGTAAGTAATGCTCAAGTATTAAACACCATAAAATATAGCACAGCAAATTCTGGCCTTCCAAATGATCAGGTCATGGGCTTAGACATTACCAGTAATGATGTACTCTGGATATCTACGTTCGGAAATGGGCTTGTTTCCTTTGACGGAACAAATTGGGTTAAGTATGATGCAACAACACCAAATTTTCCGGGAGACTACGTCAAGGATGTGATTGTTGATAAGAACAATAATGTATTTGCCATAGGCGGTTTTATGGTGTCAAAATTTAATAACAATTCATGGAGTGATATCTCTACGAATAATGGAATCCCAAAGGCTTTTACAAAAGATGCCAACGGTAATATCTGGCTTGGAGATAATGACCTACAAAAATACAACGGCACTTCCTGGGACACACCTGTTACAATTCCTTCTAATGTTAAGTATGAGCCTATAAAAATGGTTGGAGATACCAATAACAATATATGGATTACGAATGGTTCCGGCCCTTCTGTAACAAAATACAACCCATCCTTATCCACTTGGGTCATTTATGACACCAGCAATGTTTCTCTTTTTAAACAACAGTCTACAATTAGCACTATTAAAACAACACATGATAATAAAATTGTAGCACAAGGCTCGTGGAACACCCTTTATTTTGACGGAACTAAATGGGGGAAGCTCGATTCACTCGCTGGTCTAGTGCTCATGGAATTAAATGATGTCGCTATTAGGAATAATGTATCATGGTTAGGCATGGGAAACGGCTTTGGACTGGCTTCTTATAATGGGCTATCTTGGAAAAAATATTCCACCAATCCTTCTAATCTTTTGCTTAGCGGCATGCGATTTGACAGTAAAGGCAACTTATGGATAGGTGCTGGTGACGGGCTATATAAAATCAATTCCACTAATCTTGCAATTAACAATATAAATGAATTGACGGAGGTAGCTTTACTCTATCCAAATCCTTCTAAAGGCGTTATGAACCTGAAGCTTTTAGCAGGAAATCCTGGCAATGCAGTTGCAAATATTTTTTCCGCCAACGGGAGTATTGCTTACACTTTGGAACTGAATTCAGGCGACAATACTCTTGACCTCACCCATTTATCAGAAGGCGTTTACATATTGAACATGATAACAAGTCGTGGAAGTTATTTTCAAAAAATTATTCTACATTAATTTGTATTGCACAACATCAGCTCTCAGAACGCGCGAACATATTGTCCGTGCGCAGTACCCATCAATTATATAGATTTATATTGTCTCTACAATTACAAGATTAGAAAAAAAAGGATAAAATTTATTTTATCACTATGACGGCTCTTGGTTACCTATTGCCTTATCCCTAATTCCTTTTGCCATTTGCCTTTATTCCTTTCTCCTTCTGCCCTTTCCCTTATCCATCTGCCTTCTCACCTCCTATTCCCTAAATTACTCCTTTACAAAAACACTCGTCAACACTTTTCCTTCGTATGAAAGTCGGAGTACGTACATTCCTTTTTCAAGCTTGATGGTGTTAAAGATAATTTGATTTAATCCTTTATCGCTTTTACCATCTAATGGAATTGCCACTACCCTGCCGCGGGCATCAATTATTTCAGCTTTAGTTTTTCCTATATCGGGAGTAATAAAGAAGAAATTTATTTCTCCAATCGTAGGGTTAGGAAATGGGTTTAACAAGGTAAACTCATTGTTAATGGCAATACATTTTTTATTGTTGGAAACCACATCATCTAGCTGCCCATTTACTTTTTTGATATCTACGCATACGATGCTATGCTCGTTGTTGACCAGTTCAAATGCTGAATTAAAAGAGTATAATATCGAAGCTCCCGGCTTTATCAATCCGGACCAATATTCTTGAATTGGAGTGCCATCATCCAAATAGGCAGAGAGTACTATACCCGTAACATCCAGCGTGCCTACATTTTTTAGCAGTGCAGAAACAGAGACCACACCAGATGAGTTTCCTGCAATCACGTTCATTACGCTCATATCTAAGCGAGGGATGTCGATGACAATTGATTGAAACGAAGTATCCAAACACCCAAAAGATGATTGAGAAATTAGAGTAATAACAAAAGTACCTGTGCTTTGATAAGTATGCACTGGGTTTGAAATTGAATCCACTCCCCCATCACCAAAACTCCAATGTATTACCATGCTACCAACCGAAAGATCTGAAAAATTTACCGGCTGCTGTGGGTAACTATAAGCAGGCGTAAAGCTAAAGTTAGACACCGGCAAAGGCATGGCAGAAACAGTTTGCGTGCTTGCAGCAGAACATCCTTGTGCCGAAGTAGCAGTTAATGTAACCGAATAAGTTCCGGGCGACAAATACGTTGCAGTAGGATTTTGTAAGTTGGAAGAACTAGAGTTTCCAAACTGCCAAGACCATTGCGTGATGGTGCTTCCAATTACAGTACTTGAATCTGTAAATTGCAATGGACTACCAACACAAATATTTTTTGCTACAAATTTTGACTTAGGCAAATGATTTACAATAACATTTTTTCCTCCAGTACTCACACATCCATTAGAAGCCGTTACTTGTAGCGTAACATTATGCGTTCCCGATGTAGAATACGTATGCGTAGGATTCTGAATCGTTGAATTAGTGCCATCGCCAAAATTCCACAGCCAATTTGAAAGCGTGCCAAGCGAAGTATCCGTAAATGTAGTTGCACTACCCAAACAAACCGTATCTACCAAAAATCCAAAAGAAGGGGATGGAGAAACAAGCACTGTTGAATACATCGTATCCTTACATCCTAGCAAGGAGCCAACAATTAATTGTACCGTGTATGTTCCAGCAGCAGTATAGGTGTAGGAAGGATTTTTAACTACCGAAGTATCAGCTAACGTTGATGGATCACCAAAATCCCATTTCCATGAACTTAATGCACCACTTGAAATAGTTGACATATCCAAAAATTGTGTTGACGCTTTTGTACAAGCAGGAAACAAAGAAATATTAAAGCTTGCATTAGGTACAGGATACACGTTTACTACCAACTGCGTAGAAGCCGGACAGCCCGAATCAGATACCACCGAAAGTATTACCGAGTAAGAACCCGCAGCAGCATACGCATGAACAGGGTTTTGCGCTGAGCTTGTCGAAGCGTCACCAAAGTTCCATGCCCAGGTTGCAATACTATCGGGCGTGGGCACTGTTGTATTGTCAGTAAATGATATTGCATTTCCAAAGCAAGCCGGAGGAGCAGTAAATACTGCATTGGGAATTACGCCCTTAATATTAATCACTACCGTATCTTTAGCAACACATCCCAACGCATTTTGAACAATTACAGAGTACGTTGCAGAAGCAGAAATAAGAATAGATGAAGTTGTTGCTCCCGTTGACCACAAATACGAAACGGCCTGCCCTGCCCCTGCTGCTAAACTTAAATTTTGTCCTGAACAATAAGCAGTATCCGGACCAAGCGAAACTTTCAAAGCAAAACTATCAATCGACACTGTAATAGAATCTGAAAAAAACATACAGCCTAAAGTATCTGAGGCTCTTACATAATACTTACCTGCCTGCGTAATTGTCATAACAGAATCCACTGAAGCATCCTGCCATAAAAAACTATACCCAATTTTATTTAAGCCTGTGTTCCAACGTAATGTATCGCCTAAACAAATAG